>ERZ1673777.29-NODE-29-length-40936-cov-33.519361_pt1 | contig 40936 bp, 36 predicted proteins | sample MGYA00580138_ERZ1673777 | MGnify/ENA primary metagenome ERZ1673777 (study PRJEB41219, sample SAMN04549618) | soil metagenome | isolation source: soil | place: USA: South Carolina, Cape Romain NWR | collected 2009-05-18 ... | reverse complement strand
AGCATTTTGGTCATTTCCATTTGCCTAAAATGACCTCAAAACTGTCGAACTCGGGGGAAGCATCCAATACGATAACACATAGGCCAGGCAGCCGTAGGCAATGATGTAAAACGTCGGCCCCCCTTTTCCATAGGCCCAACCGCTTCCGCCAAGGAACGTGAACGTTGTGTAAATTTCACCGGCCATCAGGAGGAAAACGAAAACTGTGCCAAATCCGCGCCCACCGACGGTCCATTGCTCCAAATTCATGTCTTTTCCTTTTCGCGCCTGCACCCCTAGATAAAGAGACAGCAACAAGAAAGCAAAAATCATCACTAAGGCCGAGTTCATGTCTGCTCATCCTCCTTCACCGCAGGGTCAAAACGATACACGATGGCCATGATAACCGAAGTGGCGATCACCCAAGCGACCAGCCAAAAGAGAAGCAACGGCATGCCAAACACGTACGGAGTCACTTGATTCACAAAAGGAACGCCGCCGAGCATGCCGATAAATGGGACAATCATTAACCAACGGATGCTTTTCATCTTCTCTCCCTCCTTGGATATGTCAAGCGAAAACAGCTATTCCGCCCCCGCCAACAGTTTCAACGTCGCGGCGACAAACATTTGCACGCCGATCTCAAGCGCGTCTTCGTCAATCGTAAAGCGCGGGTGGTGGTGCGGGTAAACAATGCCTTTTTCTACATTGCCCGCGCCGACGTAGAAAAAGCTGCCGGGCGCTTTTTGCAAAAAGGCGGAGAAATCTTCGCCGCCCATGTTCGGTTTCAAGCGGGCCACTGCCTCTTCGCCGAACAGCTCGCACGCCGTTTCCTCCATGACGCGGGTCACTTCATCGTAGTTGATGACTGGGCGGTAGCCGTAGTCAAATTGAAACTCATACGAGGCGCCGTGCGCTTCGGTGATCCCTTTGACAATGCGCTCCATCCATTGCGGCACCGTGCGCCGCAGCGTCTCATCGAACGTGCGCACTGTTCCTTGAATTTCGACTTCCCCAGGCAGGACGTTATGCGCCGTACCCGCGACAAATTGCGTCACGGACAGAACAAGCGGCTCGAGCGGGTCGACATAGCGCGAGATGATATGCTGCAAGTTCGTCACGACTTGCGCTCCGATGGCGATCGCATCGATCGTTTGGTGCGGCATCGCCCCATGGCCGCCTTTGCCGATGATGCGGATGAAAAAGCAGTCGGGTGACGCCATCATCGGTCCATACACAATGCCGATTTTTCCGCGCTCGAGCGGCGACCAAAGGTGAGCGCCGATGACGACGTCCACCCCGTCCATGACACCAGCTTGCACCATCTCCTCCGCCCCGCCGGGGAACAATTCTTCCGCGTGTTGGAACAAAAAGCGGATTTCACCGCGAATGTCATCGCGCAGCTGGGAGAAAATTTTCGCCGTCCCGAGAAGCATCGCCGTATGGCCGTCATGTCCGCACGCATGCATCACGCCTGGGTTTTTTGAGGCAAACTCAAACGTGTTTTCCTCTTGAATCGGCAATGCGTCCATATCAGCGCGAATGGCGACGACCCGGCCTGGCTGTTGGCCAATGAGCCGCGCCATGACGCTCGTTTTCGTCGGCCGCGAAAGTTCAAGATGACCTAATGATTGCAGCGTCTCGTACACAAATTGCGCCGTTTTCTCTTCCTGGAACGACAATTCGGGATGGACATAAAGCGGCTGTATAACAATAAAAAACTCCTGCCTAAAACAAACGGCAGAAGCGGATCGCCGGTATCGCACAGACATAGCCCGCGAATGCTGATTCATCTCTTTCAGTCATCTTCGCCAACTCTTAACCTCTCTCCACCGCACAGATTTAAACCTATGTGCGCTCCATGGAGTTGCTTACGGTGTGATGAAAAGCGTTTATTGCGACGATCGTTCGCACAAAACACGAAGGTTTCAATCTCTCACAGGTACGATAAAAACTCAAATGTCCGGAATGTGGGTCATCAATGAGCGGATAGTTTCAATCCCTCATAGGTACGATAAAAACGATTTTAGGGGTGTTAGACGATGCTGACCAAACGTGAGTTTCAATCCCTCATAGGTACGATAAAAACTCTTTATAAAAAAACCGCATTGTTCCCAAGGAAACACGTTTCAATCCCTCATAGGTACGATAAAAACATGGGGCGCGCGGTCTCCATGGGGCGACGAAAAACTTTGTTTCAATCCCTCATAGGTACGATAAAAACGAACTCGTGCCGGCGATAAGGGGAAGGATCCCCAAGTTTCAATCCCTCATAGGTACGATAAAAACTAGTCAATGACTACGTATTCGTCCGGGCGGTACTCAACTGGTTTCAATCCCTCATAGGTACGATAAAAACGAGACACTTCCGGGTGCGGAGGCAATATCCGCGCGGGTTTCAATCCCTCATAGGTACGATAAAAACCCAGAAAGCACTTGATATATCAATCTTTTTGCTCCAAAGTTATTTTCAGAATACCATAATCCAAAAATTCTGTCAATCGTGTTCATGTACGATGGCTGTAGGCTTGAAGTGTGTAAAAAGATTGTCGTCGATCCCCCGGGGTTTTTGCACGATTGGAGGTCGACGACAATGCTATGCACAGCGTGCACTTTGAATTTCCTCTCGTCTCGTGCGCTGCTTAGCCGCTTAAGTCCGTCAACAGCCTGTACGCAATGCACATTGATTTTATCATACGTTTTGGCTGGCGCCAGCCGACATTCATCTTCCGCTTATTGCTTGAATTGCGAACGGGAGTCTTCTTTTGGAACTATGATCAAAGATGCCCCTCTTCTCTATCTGTCAGATACAACAAGCACATCAACATGTTTAAGTTGCTGCATAATTACATTAATGAGCGATCCTTTCCATATTTCCTCCCATCTCGTCCGAGCAGACATCCCCATCACAATCTGGGTGATTTTATATTCTCGACATACATCCACGATTTGATGGGCAACACGGCGCGAGGCAGCCTCTCGAACGAGAAAAGTGGCGCCAAATTGCTTAGCCATTTTCTCCCATTCTGCTATCGCCCTTTCTGGCGATTGTCTTTTCTGCTTAATGTGCAAAATGTATAACTCGGCGTTTAATCGTTGAGCGATCCGCCATCCACGTCGAATTAATTTTTCAGCGTTTGGCCGATAGTTGACACACACTAGAATTTTTTCATGAATGCCGGTCGGTTCTTCAATTCCCTGTTCTTCTCTCTCTTTCTCCAAACGCATCTCAATATCATCGGCCACTTCTCTTAACGTCAACTCCCGCAAGGCAACGAGATTGCCCTTGCGAAAAAAATGATTGAGCGCCTGATCAATTTTTTCTTTCCCATATACTTTCCCTTCTTTAATGCGCTCGCGCAACGCTTCCGGCGTGATATCAATCACTTCGATTTCATCGGCTTCCCTAAGCATAAAATCTGGCACGCGTTCATTCACTTGGACCCCTGTTACTTGCTCAACGATATCATGAACACTTTCTAGATGTTGAATATTCATTGCCGTCCAAACATGAATTCCCGCCTGCAAAATTTCTTGTACATCCTGATAGCGCTTTTTGTTTTTACTGCCCGGGGCGTTGGTATGGGCCAATTCGTCCACAATCACCACATCCGGGTTGCGTCGAATCACCGCGTCGACATCCAATTCCGCAAATTCTTTTCCTTTATAATGGATTTTCTTGCGAGGAATGATTTCCAAGTCTTTGATTTCTGCCTCTGTCTCAGCCCGTCCGTGTGTTTCAACAATTCCGATGACGATATCGATCCCTTTTTCTCTCACATCGTGAGCATCCCTCAACATATGAAATGTTTTCCCGACACCAGGGGCCGCCCCAATATAAATTTTGAGGCGGCCTTTCTTCATATTTTCGATTTTCTTCAATATCTCTTCCGGAGTCATTCGTCTATATTTATGATTCATTCCGTTTGGAACGCTCCTCCACTAATTTTTGAACAGCCATATTTAAGCGCACAACGTTGACCCGCGGTTCACCAAAAACGCCCATCGCTCTTCCTTCAATGTGCTGCTTGACCAAACGGGTCAATTGTTGCTCCGATAATCCCGTTGCCTTTGCTACCATCGGCACTTGGAACAATGCGGCAGCCGGGCTAATATGAGGGTCGAGTCCAGATCCTGAATTGGTGATTAAATCGATAGGGATATCTTTTTTCGTCTTTCCAGGAACTTTTTTCAACCATTGCTCTGCATCTTTCTCCATCCGTTCCATCATTTCTTTGCTGGAAGGCCCATAATTTGGTGAACCTGATGCACTTGCATCATATTGAATCGACGAAGGGCGGCCGTGAAAATAGGAGTCCCCCTGAAATGATTGTCCAATCAATTCCGAACCGATGGCTCTTCCCTTCTCATAAATAATGCTTCCTTTCGCTTGATGAGGAAATAACAACTGGGCAAGGCCCGTCATCGCTGCCGGATACCCGAGCCCAAGCAAAACGATCATGAGCAAAGCAAGGCGAATATTTCTCATGCCAAATCCTCCTCTCTTTTACATAAACAGGCCTAGGGCAAGATCAATGACCTTTATGCCAATGAATGGAGCAATGACTCCTCCGCCTCCATAAATCAACATATTTCTACGCAAAAGTTTTTCCGATGACATCGGTTGATAGCGCACCCCTCTCATCGCCAACGGAATCAACAGAGGGATGATCACCGCATTGAAAATTAACGCGGATAAAATGGCGCTCGCTGGCGAATGCAGATGCAAAATATCGATCGATTTCATCTGCGGAATGCTGGCCACAAACACAGCCGGCAAAATAGCAAAATATTTGGCAATATCATTGGCAATGCTAAATGTGGTCAATGCCCCCCGGGTCATCAGCAGTTGCTTCCCGATGGATATCACTTCAATAATTTTCGTCGGATCGGAGTCTAAATCAATCATATTCGCCGCTTCTTTTGCCGCCATCGTACCGCTATTCATGGCCAATCCGACATCCGCCTGCGCCAAAGCCGGCGCGTCATTCGTACCATCCCCCGTCATAGCAACCAAATTCCCTTTCGCTTGTTCTTCCCGAATAACACGAATCTTGTCTTCCGGCTTGCTTTCCGCAATAAACTCATCCACTCCTGCCTCGTTGGCAATCGTTGCAGCGGTCAGTGGGTTGTCTCCTGTGCACATGATCGTTTTGATCCCCATTTTTCTCAATTCATCAAATCGTTGGCGCATTCCCGGTTTTACGGTATCTTTCAAATAGATGATGCCCACGATGTCTGCTCCAACGGAGACAGCCAACGGCGTGCCCCCCTGTTTAGCGATTTGTTCGCTTTTTTCTTTCAAATCGCTTGGAATGCGGCCGCCCAGCTGTTTGACATGACGGGAAATGGCATCCACCGCTCCCTTGCGATACGGAATGCCTTGCACGTTCATGCCGCTCATTCTTGTCTCGGCAGTAAACGGGACAAACTCCTCGTGTTCATACTCAGCAACATCTGCTTTCCATCCTTGCTGTTTCGCCAATTCAAGAACAGAACGCCCCTCAGGTGTCTCATCCTTAATCGAAGACAAAACGGCTGCTTCCCGTACTTGCTCCTCTGTAGTCCCGCCAACAGGAATAAACTGGGCGGCCATTCGATTTCCAAACGTAATCGTTCCCGTCTTATCAAGCACGATAGTTGTAACGTCCCCTGCCGCTTCCACCGCTTTTCCGGACATCGCCAACACGTTGAATTGTGTCAAGCGGTTCATCCCGGCGATTCCAATGGCCGATAATAAGCCGCCAATGGTCGTCGGAATCAAACAAACAAGCAAGATGATCAAGGTTGTTATCGACAAATGGATGCCGACATAACGGGCAATCGGAACTAATGTGACAACGACAATCAAAAAGATGAGCGTGAGAGTCACAAGCAAAATGTTCAGCGCCAACTCGTTCGGCGTTTTTTGCCTCGTTGCTCCTTCAACAAGAGAGATCATTTTATCCAAAAAAGACTCGCCGGGGTCGGCTGTGATTTTTACTTTAATCCAATCGCTGACGACTTTTGTGCCGCCTGTCACCGAACTGAAATCTCCCCCTGCCTCCTTAATAACAGGGGCGGATTCCCCAGTAATGGCCGATTCATCAATGGACGCCAACCCTTCTATGATTTCGCCGTCACCTGGAATGAGATCACCGGCTTCGACGAGAACAATATCCCCTTTTCGCAACTGTGTGGACGCAACCAGTTCTATTTCCCCTTTTGCGCTGATCCGCTTGGCGATCGTATCCGCTTTCGTTTTCTTCAGCGATTCCGCTTGTGCCTTTCCTCGTCCTTCCGCCAAAGCCTCAGCAAAATTAGCGAATAAAATCGTGAGCAAAAGAATGACGAATACCGCTAATTCATATTTCCAATCCTCTATTCTAAAAAAGCGAGGAAACAAAAGCATAAGCAACACGATCAATGTTCCAATCTCGACGACAAACATTACTGGGTTGCGCATCATCACAAGAGGATTTAACTTTTTGACGCTCTCTATTGCCGCTTGCCGCACAAGCTCTGGCTGAAACAGTGATTGGCGATTGTCATTCCCTCTCATCTCGACGTTTCCTCCTTAGCGAATGGTTAAATATTCCGCCACCGGACCCAGGATCAGAACAGGGAAAAAGGTAAGTGCTCCGATAATGAACACTGTCCCAAATAAAATGACGCCGAATGTGGCTGTATCGGTACGGAATGTTCCAATGGTTTCGGGCACTGGCTGTTTTCCGACCAAAGACCCAGCGACCGCAAGCATCGCAATAATGGAAACATATCTCCCCAAAAGCATGACAACACCAGTCGAAATGTTCCAAAATGCCGTATTATCCTTCAATCCCTCAAATCCTGACCCATTGTTCGCCGCCGAAGATGTATATTCATACACCACTTGCGAAATGCCGTGGAAGCCAGGATTGCTGATTGCCTCGGTCCCCATGTGCGTCATTAACGCTATGGCTGACGGCGCCAAAATAATGAGAGGATGAAGCAACAACGCGATGACGATCAGCTTCATTTCCTTTGGCTCGATCTTGCGCCCTAAAAATTCAGGTGTACGCCCGACCATCAAGCCTGATAAAAAAACGGCAATCATCGCATACATCATGATGTTCACAAACCCTACCCCATCGCCGCCAAACACGTTATTTAACATCATTAATGCCAGCGGAACGAGCCCCCCAATCGGAGTCAAACTATCGTGCATATTGTTGACTGACCCGGTTGTGGCCGCTGTCGTGATCGCCGTAAATAAACTGGACAGCGGAATGCCGAAACGTACTTCCTTGCCTTCCATATTTCCTTGGTCAGCTGCAAATCCTGATTTGCCCACAAGGGGATTCCCAGATTGTTCCGCATTGTACACAACCCCAAGCATCATGACGAACAAAACGAACATTGTCGCAAACAATACCCACCCCTGTTTGCGATTTTTTACAGCATGACCATACGTAAAAGGCAGAGCCGCTGGAATGCACCACATCGATAACATCTCGATTACGTTCGTAAACGGATGAGGATTTTCAAACGGATGAGACGAGTTCGCTCCGAAAAATCCCCCTCCGTTTGTCCCGAGGTGTTTGATGGACTCAAGCGAAGCGACAGGTCCCAGCGCTAACGTTTGTGTGCCTCCCTCTAATGTTGATACAGCCATGCGGGCCAAGAAGGTTTGCGGAACCCCAAAGGCCACTAACAAGATCGTTACGATGACAGATAGCGGGAGCAATACACGCACATTCGCGCGCACAAAATCTTGATAAAAATTCCCTATCGTTTTTCCTTTTTTAGACAACGCGCGAATTAAAGCAGTAGCAACAGTCAGTCCCGTGGCGGCTGACGTGAACATCATCATCGTCACAAATAACATCTGTGATAAAATGGATAATCCAGATTCTCCGCTATAATGCTGCAGGTTTGTATTTGTCATAAAACTAACCACAGTGTTAAACGTAAGAGTCGGCTCCATATTTTCCACTTTGGCCCCATTAAGCGGCAAATAATGTTGAATACGCAAAAGCCCATAGGATATACCTAACAATGCCGCATTCACGATCAACAATGCTGTACAATACGACTTCCAAGTCATCTCTTCTAGTGAGCGAATACCTGATAATCGATAAATCACCGCTTCAATGGGCGAAAAGAAACGATCGATCTTTCCTTTTTCAAAGAAAGCCACATATAAATATTTTCCCAATGGCACCGCGATAACGATCAACAACAAGAAAATAAGTGTATATTGCGAAAAGACATGCCACATGTTTCTTCCCCCTCACGCGTGATCACTCATATTCCAATTCATAACTGAATTTATCTGACCGTCAGTTCAAAATTTTTCCGGGTAAATAAGTGCGTATACGAGATAGCAAAATACCCCCAATATCACCATCCCTACTATCCAGATCATTGTTCTTCTCCTCCATTCACCACGGAATCACACCAAACAGAAAATTCATAAAAGAGAATAAAGCTCACGACAAGCAAAACAACCATCATCACATCCCACATCAGTGATCCCTCCGCCTTTTGTCATCTTTCCGCTTAAAGTTCGGAAACATTGACTTATACATACACGAAGATTTCCCAACAAACCAAATTTATTATTTTTTACATAAATTACATATTTTTATAAAAAAGAACAAAAAAAGACAGCCAGAGGGTATCTGGCTGCCTATGTCAAGCCATAGGAAATACCCCCCTTCTCTCAACACGCTTACGAGGTTAGCTGACGGATTCGGGTGATGAGAGTCACCCTACCCGTTCAGAACAGGCGTCCTGAACAGGATTCACCCCATGTGGCGCACAAAGCCACGGTTGGTTCCCCCGCTCCTATTCGGATTCAGCGATCTTTAGGGAATGAATGGTTATTTAATTTGAGGCTCATTATACTCTTGGTCCACCATACCGTCAAACAGCTAAAATTAGCTATTTTTTTGAAAATAAACGGAAAAATCATCAAGAAAGCGTTTTACATTTATTTTTTCATAAGCTAACTAATTTATTCTTTATTTTTCATCTATTTTCAAGCACCCGAGTTCGACAGTGACTAGGCAAACAAAATGCCTCTCGACCCTCGATGCAATAAGAGACGGAGCATTGGGTGTTTATGAGTTGAAAATATCCGATCCATCCCATGATGTATTGATTTACTCGCTGGATGTGCTCCTGCATGGAGAGGATCTAGTTGGGATTCGTCAGTTGTCGAATCCGCTGTTTCAGGCGTTGGACGACATGGGTTACATCGTGTAAAACAATTTGGGGTGCCTTGGTTAATTTTCTTATCGATTGCATATGCCATTTAAAAAGGTTCATGCAATGCACCTTGCAGCAAACTATTCCGCGCAGTCAAACACAACAGCGGCCAATGCTGACCGATCATCGTAAACGTAGCGTGATCCATCTACTAATTGGAAAAAGGGGTCGAACAACATGACGAACTTTCAAGATCCATTCGGACTGGAGGAAGGGATTCACACGGATTTTCAAGAGGACATTCGTATGCAGGCTGCCTTCAGCTTGATAAAATTTTGTCAAGCCAGCGGCGACTGTCCGATTCATCATGATGAAATGCTATTTATCATTTATTCACCAAACAAGCGAACTTTGGATGAAGCTCATGTTACATTAAATGAAAAGTTGCGATTCAATGCACGTTAGACAACCATAAAGCATGTAAGAAGGCACGGATGCATTCCATGCCTTCTTTGCTTTCCCCGTCCATTGATAAGCACGATGTCCAATCGCCAACTTTTCCTCCTATATCGCCCGCTTTCCTTCTTTCACCGTAACTGGGCCAAACGGAATCCAACTCACCACAACGTTGATGCTGTCACTAAAATCATCGACCCTGGCACCATGGCAGTGAGCAACCCAGCGGCGCCAATCAATCCCGCCACCCAAGGATCAAACGTTTGAACTGACAATCTTGGATATGTCAAGCGAAAACAGCTATTCCGCCCCCGCCAACAGTTTCAACGTCGCGGCGACAAACATTTGCACGCCGATCTCAAGCGCGTCTTCGTCAATCGTAAAGCGCGGGTGGTGGTGCGGGTAAACAATGCCTTTTTCTACATTGCCCGCGCCGACGTAGAAAAAGCTGCCGGGCGCTTTTTGCAAAAAGGCGGAGAAATCTTCGCCGCCCATGTTCGGTTTCAAGCGGGCCACTGCCTCTTCGCCGAACAGCTCGCACGCCGTTTCCTCCATGACGCGGGTCACTTCATCGTAGTTGATGACTGGGCGGTAGCCGTAGTCAAATTGAAACTCATACGAGGCGCCGTGCGCTTCGGTGATCCCTTTGACAATGCGCTCCATCCATTGCGGCACCGTGCGCCGCAGCGTCTCATCGAACGTGCGCACTGTTCCTTGAATTTCGACTTCCCCAGGCAGGACGTTATGCGCCGTACCCGCGACAAATTGCGTCACGGACAGAACAAGCGGCTCGAGCGGGTCGACATAGCGCGAGATGATATGCTGCAAGTTCGTCACGACTTGCGCTCCGATGGCGATCGCATCGATCGTTTGGTGCGGCATCGCCCCATGGCCGCCTTTGCCGATGATGCGGATGAAAAAGCAGTCGGGTGACGCCATCATCGGTCCATACACAATGCCGATTTTTCCGCGCTCGAGCGGCGACCAAAGGTGAGCGCCGATGACGACGTCCACCCCGTCCATGACACCAGCTTGCACCATCTCCTCCGCCCCGCCGGGGAACAATTCTTCCGCGTGTTGGAACAAAAAGCGGATTTCACCGCGAATGTCATCGCGCAGCTGGGAGAAAATTTTCGCCGTCCCGAGAAGCATCGCCGTATGGCCGTCATGTCCGCACGCATGCATCACGCCTGGGTTTTTTGAGGCAAACTCAAACGTGTTTTCCTCTTGAATCGGCAATGCGTCCATATCAGCGCGAATGGCGACGACCCGGCCTGGCTGTTGGCCAATGAGCCGCGCCATGACGCTCGTTTTCGTCGGCCGCGAAAGTTCAAGATGACCTAATGATTGCAGCGTCTCATAGACAAACTGCGCTGTTTTCTCTTCTTGGAACGACAATTCCGGATGGGCATGCAAATGACGGCGCCAGGCGATGACGTCCGTTTTCACTCCATCGACGAGTCGTTTGATTTCTTCACTTGTCATCCATGGTCTCCCCCTGTTCGTTTGTCTTTTTCGTTATTCCCCTTGGGCCAGTTGCCACACTGTATGATAAAGCACCTCTGCTCCAGCGGCGCAGTCTTCTTTAGTACTCCATTCCGCCGGACTATGACTCACTCCGTCTTGGGAGCGGACAAAAATCATCCCGATTGGGCAAATCGGAGCCAACTGTACGCTGTCATGGGCTGCGCCGCTCGGCAGCCAAAACGACGGGTAGCCAAGCTTTTGGCACGCCGCCTCCGCCGCGCGCTTCACCTCATCGGAACATAGCACCGGCGGCATTTCTTGCAGCCGCTCGGTCGTGACGCGGACGTTCCGCTCCTTGGCGATCGTCTCTGCCCGCACGGCTATGGCTTTCCATACTTGATCGCGCACCTCAGCCTTCAAGTCGCGCAAATCGAGCACAAATTCGACCCGTTCCGGAATGACATTAATACCGCCCGGATATACATGCAACTGTCCTACAGTACCGACCGTTGTCCCTGTTCGTCTTGCTTCCTCTTCGATCACTATGATGATCTGGGCGGCCGCCGCCATCGGGTCGCGCCGCAATGACATCGGCGTGGCGCCGGCATGTTCCGCCTTTCCTTCGATGGTAAATTTCACCCAAATCAGACCGGCGATGCCAGTGACGATGCCAACTGGAAGTCCTGTCTCCTCAAGCACCCGTCCTTGTTCGATATGCAATTCGACATAGGCTTTCACCGTTCCTGGTTTTCGCGCTGCCTGCGGCAAGCGGTCCGGGTCAAGCCCCGCCTGTTTCATCGCTTCAGCGAGGGAAATCCCTTCCGCGTCGCGGCACTCGAGCGCTTCCGGCGGCAGTGTTCCGGCCATGGCGCGGCTGCCGATCATGCCGAAACGAAAGCGCGCTCCCTCTTCGTCAGTGAACGCCACTACTTCAATTGGGTGGTGCGTCACAACACCGTGCTCGTTCATCGTCTGAACGACTTCCACGCCGGCCAACACCCCGAGCGGTCCATCAAAGCAGCCGCCGTTGTAAACCGAATCGAGATGAGATCCAACAAGGACGACCGTGGCATCCGGATTCGTCCCTTCTTTCCGTCCGATCAAGTTGCCAGCCGCGTCTTCATATACGAAAAGCCCGGCTTCGCGCATGTAGGAAGCGACGAGATCTTTGGCCCGCCGCTCTTCAGCAGTGAACGAGAGGCGCGTGACGCCGCCGCTTGGTTGCTTGCCGACCTCCCCTAGTTCCATGAGCCGTTGCCAAAGTCTTTCCCCTCGAACCAACCAATTTTCCCCTCTTCCCTATACGTTATTTACAAATCAGCTGCAGTCATGTTTAGATGAGCATTTTTTATTACGATAATTTCCATGAACAAAGCGACAAACAGAGTACCCCTTAGGCGACATGGAGCTGTTTTTTCACAACATCAATGGGGATATCTTGTTTAGCCGCGTCGTAAATAAACTCAATCAGGCTGTGTCCTTTCCGAATCCGAAGAAGGTCCAAGCCGGCGGAAATGTCTTGATGGGATTCCGCTATGCTGTACACGCAAGCCAACAAAACGGTCACCCAATACCGCTTCACCGCCCGAACGTGGCGAACCCGATACCCATCGAGCTTCAGCTGATCTTTCGCCTGCCGGAAAAAGCATTCAATCGACCAACGCTGGGCATAGTAACGCAGGATGTCTTCGTCGTCGAGCTCCCGGTCGGTGCTCAAGACGCAATGAAGATGTTCGACCGTCATCGGAGATCAGCCTTCCAAGTAAGCAGCACCACCGCATCATCGAGACCGCCTGGCGCTCCCTCGTAACGATACACGCGATAACGCTCCTGACCCACCGTGACGAGGCGGGTGTCGTGCGGTTCGAGATAGCGGGCAAACTGTTTCGCTTGGACGGCGATGCCTTTCGGGTAGAGAATTCGGTTCGTCTTGAGCATCGCGATGACGTGGAATCCCTTTTTCAAGCAGGCTTCGATGAGCTCCTTGGACGGGTGCCATGAATCCATGAGCACAGACACCGACAGATCCGGCTTCACCTTGAGCGAGGAAAGCATCTCGATCGCCAGGCCGCCTTTGCTTGTTCCCGCCGCCTTGTCATAAAGACGAAACGCGAACGGGAACGCCTGAGTCATGGTGTGCACCATCAGCCAAACGAGCGAATGCCCCCAGACGGATTGATGATCTTTGTGCGAGTCATGCCCATCACACCCTTGAATGGCGTGCGCAGCCCGTGACGAAGGCTTTGTTTTTTGGCAAATCGTATCATCAATGGACACAAACAGGGGATGCTTTTCCCGTTTGGCCAGGCGTTCGATCCGGCGAAGGATCCACTCTTGAAGCTTGTCAAGCAGCCTTTCCTCATTCCACGGGCTTTTCGTGAAAAAATGGCTAAGCGTCGTTCGATGGTTGGGATGAAAACTCCAGTGGTGGAGATCGGTCAATGTTCCTGAAAATCCTTTGGTGGTCAAGGCATCCACGATATGAACGAGATGCTTCATGACCGGTTTCGAGAAAGAAAGCGCCAATCCCAACGCCATGAAAAACTTGTGGATTCCTTGATGATGTGCTAATCTATTCATGAGACATGAACCTCCTTGTATGAATGGTTTGTTGGCACATCTATTCTAACCAAGGAGTCCGGTTCATGTCTCCTTTTTTGTTTGGTTGTAAATTTATGTTAGTGAATTTGCTCATCTACAGTAAATAATTAATATTTTGATCAATAAATAAATAAATTAATCAACGAACCAACGTTTATTTCTTCTTTTCTTCCTAACAATATTTCTTACAATCTACCTTCTACAAACAAAAGAGGGCGTGGCGCCACCCACGCGAAGCGCGCCCAAAAGGCCGCTTGCTACGTCAAAAGCGTGTTAAACGGACAAAAACGGCCCTTACAGACGTTTTTTCTTTTCGGGATAAAAAATATGTCCGATCGGTTAAAACGCATTTACGGGCGAATTGGAGCGCTTATTTCGTGCTTTTTATCTCTAGCTGGCGTAGATGAAAAGAAGTAGAAACATTTATTGCTTGACAAAAAAGATCGATAAAAACAAGCTCTCATTCGCTTTCGCCGCCGCACTTCCGTTCTTTTTGTTTCAAATCGTGCCCTGCTTCTCCACCCGGCAAACTTGAATCACCGGAAAACAAAACAGCTTTTTGCCGTTTTTGCGCGATTCCTGGGACTCAATCGTTTTGTCTAAAGTCAATAACAAATTCTTTTCGGCACAAAACAAATAAAAAAGCCTTGATATTCAAGGATGCGCTTACCAATTTTGTCGACAGGCTGAAGCCACCTTTTCATAAGGTAGCTTTTTTGTGACTTATTACATTATCTCCCGTTCTTTTTGAAAGCTTAAAAATACCAACTAACAGACAAATCATGCTCGCCCCCCCAATTTGAATGACCGCTTCCTGATGTAATGTATTTCTGAACTTAATGATAGACCTATTAATAAAATCCCCCTAAACGTTTGTAAATTTTACAACCTTCTTGTAATAATAGTAAATATATTTAGAAAATATAAACTATTCAATTTAAAATAATTGTCTAACTATTAAATCGTTGATAAACTATTTAAAGATAACAAAGTAGGAGGAAGCGAAAATGACGGAAATAATTTCTTGCCAGGACGTTATTTATGCTTTCAGTAAGGACAATCGACCAATTAAAACCGTAGCTCCAGGTTCGCAAATTACGATTGAAACATATGACTGTTTTCAAAACCAAATCCGTTCCAATAATACGGAAATTAACTCTATTGACTGGGAACGAATCAATCCGGCCACAGGGCCGATTTTTATCGAAACAGCCCAACCGGGGGATATTCTTTCGGTAAAAATAGATCGTATAGAATTGGCTAACGAAGGAGTCATGGCAGTCGGCCCAAATCTTGGGGTAATGGGAGGACGAATTGAACATTTTGAAGCAAAAATCATTCCGATTCAAAACAACAAAGCGATTTTCAATGACACAATACAAATCCCGCTCAATCCAATGATTGGCGTCATCGGTGTTGCACCTAGTGGAGACCCTGTTTCTTGTGGCACTCCAGGATCTCATGGCGGCAATATGGATACAAAGCTTATTACAACAGGAGCAACCCTTTACTTTCCTGTATTTGTAGAAGGAGCTTTGTTTGCACTCGGAGACCTCCATGCAGCCATGGGGGATGGAGAAATTGGAGTATCAGGCATCGAAATTCCTGGTAAGGTCACGGTAACACTCGACGTTATTAAGGGACATTCGTTGAAAAACCCTGTTCTAATTTCCGAAGAAGGAATCGCAACAATCGTTTCCGCACAGACACTCGATGAAGCAGTCAAAACATCCGTGGAGGAAATGATCGATTTACTTCTTCCACACACAGATCTAACGTTAAATCACTTGACGATGGTGATGAGCGCCATTGGTCAAACCCAGATTAGCCAAGTCGTTGATCCTCTTGTGACCGCTCGTTTCTTTGTCCCTAAATGGTTTTTAGACGCATATCACATCCACTTATTTCAATAAAAAATAAAGTACCTGCAGATATGCAGGCATTTTTATAGCTATCAAACCTTTCCCGAATCAAAAATCACTGCGCCATCTCCGTCGTCACGCACGCTTCTGCGGTAAAAACGTTAAGGGAATACTTATCTACCATAAGCTCTACTAAAAAAGCAGACACGAATGCAATCTATAAATAACAGCCCGCGCCGGTCTTCTCGCGCCTCCTTGCCTGCAGCAGCCTGGCTGGAGCCTGCGAAGCACGGCGCTTGATTCGTTCGAAGAAGCGTTGTGCAAGCCCATTCATTCCGCAGCCATGCGAAGCATCTTCAGGAATCCGGTCATCGCATCGCTGCGGGAAGCTTTCAAGCAACGAATAAAGCATTCAATCAAACAATAAACGCTTTTAGTATTGAATAAATTAAGAAAAAACAACGAATAAAAGAACCAACGTTTATTTCTTCTTTTCTTTCTAACAATATTTCTTGTAATCCACCTTTATTCCTTACAATCTACCTTCCGCAGACAAAAAAGGAAGCGCACTTGCTACGCCAAAGAAGAAACATCACGTTAAACGCGCAAAAACGGCCCTTACAGCCGTTTTTTTCTTTTTGAAAAAAATAATGCCCGATCGGTTCAAACGCATCTACGGGCGAATTTTGAACGCTTATTTCATATTTTTTATCTCTGGCTAGCGCATGATGAAAAAAAGTAGAAACATTTATTGCCTGACAAAAAAGATCGATGAAAACAAGCCTCTCATTCGCCGCCGCGCTTTCGCTTCCTTTTGTTTCGAACCGTACCTCTCGCCCGGCAAACTCTCTAGCAAGTTGGAATTAAGTCCTTAACCATTTTCTTTAGTGTAGAACTTAATAATGCTTACGATAGAAATCAAAATCATGGCAATGACATTAGCGGTCACGACAACCTGTTCATGCTCAATAAACACATTGAACAGCCAAACGAGAAAAAAATAACTAATAAAATGTCTTTATATTTCTGTTTGATTCTTTTTTTCATTCCACTTTTCCTTTCTTTAACTAGCCATTGATCGCCGCAAATCGGCCACCCGGCGGGCGATTTCTTCGCCGATCGGAAGGCAAGCGGTCGCGGCGGGCGACGGGGCGTTCAGCACATGGACCGTTCGTTTCGTATTCATGATGTAAAAATCATCTACCAGCGTGCCGTCGGAGCGCAGCGCCTGGGCGCGCACCCCCGCTTCCGCCGGGAGCAGATCATCCATTTCAACTTCTGGAAGCAAACGCTGCAAGTTTTTCAAGAACGCTTTTTTGCTGTAGGAACGGACCATCTCTTCGGCCCCTTCGCGCCAATACTTAAAAGCAAGTTTCCAAAAGCCTTTAAAGAAAAAAATATCGAGCATGTCTTTTGCGTCCATATCCGTCTTTTTATACCCTTCGCGCTTGAATCCGAGCACGGCGTTCGGCCCCACTTCGACTTCACCGTTGATCATCCGCGTCAGATGGACGCCGAGGAACGGAAATTGCGGGTTCGGGACGGGATAGACTAAATTTTTCACAAGATAGCGTTTCTCAGGACGCAATTTGTAGTACTCGCCCCGGAATGGAACGATTTTCAAATCAGCGGTGATTCCGGAAGCCCGCGCGATGCGGTCACTGTGGAGCCCCGCGCAGTTGACGGCGAAATCAAACGTTCGGACACCGCGCCGGGTGATCACGTCAACTGCCGTTCTATTTTCGACGATTCGCTCTACTTCGGTATTTAACAGCAGCTCGGCGCCGGCGTCTTGGAGCAATGCCGCCATCGTCTCGCAAACTTTCGGATAATCGACGATGCCCGTTTCTTTCACACGGATGGCGTGGATGCCGCTGACATGCGGCTCCAGCTCCCGCAAGCGGGCTTGGTCAATCAGCTCGAGATCAAGTCCGTTTTGCAAGCCGCGGTGATATAAATTATCTAAAAGTGGAAGCTCCTCTTTACTCGTCGCCACGATCACCTTTCCGCACCGCTCATATGGAATGCCGTTTTGGCGGCAGAACTGGATGAGCATTTCCCCGCCCAACCGCGCGAACCGCGCTTTGTAGCTGCCCGGCTTATAGTAAATGCCCGAATGGATGACACCGCTGTTATGGCCAGTTTGGTGCGCCCCCCATTGCTTTTCTTTTTCAATGATGGTTAATTCGGCGCGTTCGTCCGTTTGTTTGAGGGCATACGCGGCAGCCAGCCCGACGATGCCTCCGCCGATGACAGCGATGCGGCTCATACAGATCCCCTCTTTTCTTTATGATTTTAGTTAAGAAAATACAAATTTTATGGTCATTTGGCACCAGATGCAAAGACATTCACCGTTTTTTCCGGAATACCCGGGCTTCCAGCATGGCGCAAGGCTTTTCACGGCGCAGACGGCTTCCGCCATCTTAGCACCGCAAAACGATACCGGACATATCTGTGCCGAAATTGGAGACCGGCGGCAAAAACAGCAAAACAATAACCGGCCGGCGCCAACGTCCCGCCATTTTCGCAAACGGCCAGACGCTGCCGCGCAATCCGCCCGCTGGATGGCACGACGGCGCCATGACGCTATGGGCGAAAACAACCGTTCTGCTGTCCCATGTCCCCGGCTCCTGCGCCTTTTGCCCGGCCAAGTCCTTTACTAAAAATCCCAGATACCATCCTTTGCCGGTCCGATGCCGACAACAAGAAACGGGGACTGTGCCCCGTTTTCCGCAATCCCTCGCAGCCAGCAGAAATCCCTGGCGGCGCGCTTTTGCCGCTGTCTCCGCGGCCGCTCGCCAGCCAGCCGTTTGGCCGAACCGTTTACACACTTCGATGGACATTTTGAGCGCGGCAAAATTGGTACCGCCCAGGCACGTTCGCCGTTTCCGGCTAATGGGAGCTTCCCAGCAGGCGGCCGACGCCGTGGATTTTTTCGAGAAGCAAAATCAGCACTACCGAAATGATAATCACGACACTGGACACAGAAGCGACAATCGGGCTGTACGCATCTTGCATGTTCGAAAAAATTTCCAGAGGCAATGTCCGCATGCCGGGAGAGATCATAAACAGCGAAACCGTCACGTTATCGAACGAAGTCAAAAAAGAAAACAGCGCGCCGGACAAGATCGCCGGGCGGATCAATGGCAGCGTCACCCGCCGGAAAACGGTGAGCGGGCTGGCGCCGAGAATCGCCGCCGCCCGTTCCAATGTGTAATCAAAACCGCTAAGCCCGGTCAGCACAAACCGGACCACATACGGCACGCAAATGACGATATGGGCGATCAAAAGCCCTGTTGGCGTGCCTGCCAGCAGCAGCGGCGTAAAGTAAACGAGCAAAGCGATCCCCAGCACTAACTGCGGCACCGTCAGCGGGGAAGTCAGCAGTGACACAAGGTAGCTTTTCCCCGGAATGTCGTATTTGGCGATCGCGATCGCGCCCAAAGTGCCCAGCAGCACGGAAAAAAACGCCGCCAAGAAGGCGAATTGGACGCTGTTCCAAAACGCCTCGACAAACTCCGGGCGTTCCAGCAGTTTGCTGTACCACTGCAGCGAAAATCCATGGGGCGGAAAACTCGGATAGCTCGCGCTCGTGAAAGATGCCGGAATGGTGACAAGCAGCGGGATTAAGATATACACCAAGCTGAGAAAAGCAATTGCGGCCCTTAATTTTCCGAGAACCTTCATTAACGGAACACCTCCCGGTACCGTCCTCTTTCCATCATTCTCGTGAAAACCGTGACGATCACCAAGGTAATGCCGAGCAAAACGTACGAGACGGCCGATCCGTATGTCCAGCGCAACAAGTTGATGATCTGGTCATACGCCACCATCGGCAGCATCGGCACATTCGCTCCCCCCATCAATGCCGGAGTCACATAAGCGCTCATCGACATGCTGAAAACGAGCACGATGCCGGATACGATGCCAGGAAGGCTGAGCGGCAATGTAATGGAAACAAACGATCGGAACGGGCCGGCGCCGAGAATGGCAGCCGCTTTTTCAAGCGACGGGTCAATGTTATATAAACTTGTCGCGATGGACAAAATCATGAACGGCAAATACGCGTTCGACAATCCGATGACGACCCCTGTCTCTGAAAACAGCAGTTTCGGCGGCGATTGGGTGATGCCGAGGCTTTCCAGCAGCTGATGGACCGTGCCGTTTGGCAATAAAAGCAAATACCAGCCAAAATTGCGGACGACGATGCTGATTAAAAGCGGCGATGCCACCAGCAAGGTGAGCAAGCCCCGGACGCGCGGGGAACATTTGGCCATCGTCAGCGCCACCGGATAGCCGAGCAGCAGTGACACAATCACGGTGTACAGGCTCACTTTGATCGTCAGCCAGAGCGAATGCAAGTAATACGGATCCGTAAAAAACCGGACATAGTTGCCGATGCTGTAGATTGCGCCGGCTTCGCCTTTCGTTTCAATAAAGCTCAAATACAGGATGTAAAGCATCGGCACGACAAAGAAGCCGATGATGAACAACAACAGCGGCAGCAACAGCAGCGCGGCGTACAAATGCTTCTTCCAGTTTCTCCGTTTTTTCGCTGCCGCCGGCTGCAGCGGCAAGCTGACTATTTCTTGACGATCATCATATCTGACGGGTTCCATCCGACCATCACCTCAGTTCCTATCGTCCATCCCGCTTCGACGGAAGGGCGCAGCACCTGCATCCGTTTCCCCAGCAGCGACACTTCAATTTCCCAAGCAGAGCCAAGATAATTCATCTGGACAATCGTAGCAGCATGCGAATTGTTATGCGGAGTTTCTCCCGCCGCCTGGATCGCCAGCTTTTCCGGGCGGATGTAGAGTTTGACCGCGTCCCCCGCCGCGCAAGAGCGGTCCGCACCCATGACATTTTCCGCTTCAACGAGCACTTGGCCGCCATCCGCCAGTTCAACGCGGATCATCCGGCTGTCGAGCGATTTCACTGTGCCTTCCAATTGGTTCGATTTTCCAATAAATTGAAAGACAAATTCGGTGCGCGGATGGGCGTAGATTTCCGTCGGCGTTCCGACCTGCTCGATTTTGCCTTTGTTCATCACAACGATCCGGTCAGACATGGAGAGCGCCTCTTCTTGGTCGTGGGTGACAAAAATCGTGGTGACGCCCACTTCTTTTTGCAGTCGTTTGATCTCGGCCCGCAGCTCATGGCGCAGCTTGGCGTCCAGATTGCTCAACGGCTCGTCAAGCAATAGCAGCGTCGGTTGCACCACAAGCGCCCGGGCGATGGCGACGCGCTGCCGCTGGCCACCGGATAATTCGCGCGGATAACGGTTTTCCAAGCCGGTCATTTTCACCAGCTCCAGCGCCGTCTGAATGCGCCGCTTTTTCTCGTCTTTCGCCACTTTGCGCAAGGACAGGCCAAAATCGAGATTTTCATATACGGTCATATGCGGGAACAGCGAATACGTTTGAAACACCATTCCCAAACCGCGCTTGTAAGCAGGGACGTTGGTCATCCGCCGCCCCTTGATGAACACATCGCCTTGGTCAATGTCGAGAAAACCGGCGATCACGTTGAGCGTGGACGTTTTGCCGCAGCCGGAAGGACCAAGCAAGGTGAGCAATTCCCCTTGCTTGACTTCGAGATCGATGCCGTCCAGGATCACGTTCCGGCCGATCCGCTTGGAAACGCCGCGGATTTCCACGTCATTCGCCAATGCCTGCATGCTTCCGCCTCCTTTTTCTTTATTTTTTCACTTTCTTTCCTAATTCCGGCGTGACTTCTTTCGCCCATCTGTCTGTCCATTGCTCGCGGATTTCCGCCATCTTTTTGAAATCCGGACGGAAGACAGGGTCGCTGTCTTTTAAGCCAATCGACTTTTCATATTTCGGCGCCACTTTCATGTCTTTCAACACCGGATAGAAGCCGCTTTCCGCGATCTGTTTTTGCGCTTCCTCGCTGACAAGGAAATTGACAAAATCCATCGCTGCTTTTTTATGCGGGGCATTTTTTACGACCGTTGCGCTGAACGCCTGCAATGGCGCTCCTTCTTTCGGGATCACCATTTTCAGCGGCACGCCGGAGTCAATCAGCTCCGCGATCGCATAGCTGCCCATCACCGTTACGTCCGCCGCCCCTTGTTGCACGGCCGGCATCATCTGCGTGGAGTTTTTGTAGAACGTGTCTGAATAGCTGGCGAGTTCTTTCGCTTTTTTCAAGCCTGGTTCCAAATTATCGAGGCTGCCGCCGTTCGCGTTCGCGAGGTTATAGAGGAGCGCGAAGCCCCAGTCGTTGGCGATGTCGGCAAACGCCGTTTTCCCTTTGTAATCCGGGCGGATCAAATCGTTCCAAGACGTTATCGGCGCCCATCCGTTCTTCTTGAATGTTTCCGTATTGTACGCCGGCGCGATAACCAGCCCGAACACAGGCACTCCGACCTTATCCACCGCGACAAAGCGCGGGTCGACCTTCGCCATGTTCGGAATCACCGACGGATCCAATGTCTCGGCCAGCCCTTTGTCCGCCGCCCGTTGCACATCAAGCGGCACATATATCGCGACATCGTATTGCGGAGCGTTTTTCTGCAATTCGACTTTGGACAAAATTTCTCCCGATAACCCTGGCACGAAATTCACTTTGACGCCATATTTTTCTTCAAATTTTGGCGCGATCACTTCACGGATCGCCTTTTCGATTTTGCCGCCGTTCCCGGCAACGGTAATTTCTGCCGCATTGTCCGACGGCTTGCCGGCTGGTTTCGACTCGCCCGGCGGTTTCGCGTCAGGCACTCCGCACCCGGCCAGCGCCATCATCAACATAAGGAATCCTGTCATCATCCACCGTTTCATAATACCCATCCCCCCATGGTTTACTCTTTTAATTCCAACAGTTTTTGTTTGACATTTTCGAGGTGCCTCCTCATGCTGGCGACCGCACCTTGCGCATCGCGCTTTTCAATACGGGCGAAAATTTCCTGATGCTCTTGCAGCACGCTTTTTCGTTTTGCGGCATTGCCCATATTTTGATAGAGCGTATAATCCAGGCTTTGTTTCATCACTGGTGACAAATTGTCGATGACTTGCACCAGCACCGGGTTTTTCGTGGCGATGGCGATCGCCCGGTGGAAAGCGAAGTCGGCGTCGACTCCCGTTTCCCCTATTTCCAGCTGGTACTCAAACTCAATAAGCGCCTTTTTCATTTCTTTCAAATCGCGCTGATCGGCACGCAACGCGGCCAGTTCCGCGGTGCCAAGCTCAATGATTTTGCGCGTTTCCAGTAAATGCAGCGTTTGTTCCTTTTTCGCGACGATCGAAAGAGCTAACGGGTGAATGTAGTCGCTAAGGTCGACTTTGCGCACAAAGGTGCCTTCCCCTTGCCGCGTTTCGATGATCCGGGCGGCCGCGAGCATGCTCAGCGCCTCGCGGATGCTTGAGCGGCCGACGCCAAAGATGTCGCTCAATTCTTTTTCCGACGGCAGCTTGCTGTCTAACGGAAGCTCGCCCTGCTCGATCCATCGCTTAATTTCTTCGACAATTTCTTCGGACACTTTTTTCCGGCGGATCGGTTTGGCTCCTCGCATGACAACCTCCTTTCCTGCAAGATGGCGGCTTTGGCAAGACCGCCCATTGCCTTTTGTTGGAAGCGGTTACAAAAATACCTCCGCTTCCAGATTCCGCTTTTCCGCCGCTATTCATGCGGCAGCAAAGGCGCCGCTTTGTCCGGATGGCGTCCTAAAAGCAGGTTATGCGGCAAGCTGACTATGAGGAATCGGTTATCAGACAATCTGATATCTTTTATTTCTTATGAACATCTGATATCCTCCTTTAATTGAAATAATTTTTATTTTATTCGGAAAATTCGTTATTAAAAAATGATCATGGCGGAGCCGGCCTGTTTCTCTATTGATCGGGGCGGAGGGGCCGGACCCTCGCCCGCTCCGGTTTCTTGGCGGACGGCATTATGGATCGATTCCGCACGCTTCCGCCAGCAGTTCGACAAGGTGGACCGCCTTTATGCGGCCGTCAAGCCCCTCTTTAATGATGCCCGCCTTTATTTGCAGCAAGCAGCCCGGATTGGTCGTCACGACCACATCCGCCTTGGTGCTTTTGATGTCCGCCATCTTCATATCGAGCACTTCCATCGACTCGTGAAAATGCGTCAAATTGTAAATCCCGGCAGAACCGCAGCAAACATCCGGATGATGCAGCGGGACCCATTCGATGCCGTCGATGGAACGGAGCAGCTTCTCCGGCTCCTTCACGACTTTCTGGACATTGGCCATATGGCACGACGGCTGATAAGTGACGCGGTACGGCAGCGTTTTTTCCGGTTTGAAGCCGAGCATGTCTAATATGACGCTGATGTCTACCGTTTTTTTGGAAAAGCGCGCCGCCCGCTCCGCCCAGTCCGGATCATCGGCAAGCAGCCGGCCATATTCTTTCAACATCGCCCCGCAGCCGCCGGCATTGTTCACGATGTAATCAAACTCGCCGCTTTCGAATGCTTCGATGTTTTGCTTCGCCACCGTTTTCGCCGTTTCTTCTTCGCCGGCGTGTGCTTGCAATGCGCCGCAGCACGTTTGCTTATCGGCAACGACAACTTCGCAGCCAACTTGTTGCAATAAGCGGATGCTCAGCCGATTGATCCGGTGAAACACGGCTTCCATGACACAGCCGGTGAAAAACGCTACTTTCAATACCGGACGTTCCCCAGCCGGGGGATACCGCCGGCCGTCATTCCTTTTAAAAGGCGGTTTCGCTTCATCCAGCCCTTTGTCAAACAGCGCGAGGTTTTCGGGAACCAAGCGGCGAAACGGCTTCATATGGGCGATTTTTTTGGCGCCCGATTTTTGATATATCCATAACAGGCTGCCGAGCTTGTTCATCACATGTTTCCGCGCAAACATTTGCTTGAAGACCACGTCCTCGCAAAAACGGCGAAACGGGGAGGCGGATTGTTTTTTATGATGTTGAATCGCGGTTTTTGCAAGCTCAAGCATTTTCCCGTATTGCACGTTGCTCGGGCAAACTTGTTCGCACGCGCGGCAGCCGAGGCAAAGGTCGAGCGGCCCGCTTAATTCGTCCAAAGTGATGCACCCTTCCGCCGCCATGCGCACAAGATGGATGCGTCCCCGCGGAGACTGCGTTTCCGTTTTCATCGTCAAGTAGGTGGGGCAGGCGGGCAGGCAATAGCCGCACTGGACACAATCGTAGGCCAAGTCTTCCGCTTTTTTTAAATGCGTTTTTTCTTCCGCGTTCATGGCCTTAACACCAGCCTGTCGCCCGGTTTCGGGAAAATCTTCCCCGGATTCATGATGCCATTCGGGTCCCATGCCTCTTTGATGCGCTTCATCATTTCGAGTGAAAAATGGTCAAATTCCATTGGCATGAAGGCTTTTTTCATGATCCCGATGCCGTGTTCGCCGGAAAGCGTCCCGCCAAGGCTGATGGCGGCTTCAAAAATCGCGGCCACCGCTTGCTCCACTTTCTCCATTTCTTCCCAGTCGCGCTGGTCGCAAAGAATGTTCGGATGCAGATTCCCGTCGCCGGCATGCCCGAAAACGACAAGATCAATACCGAATTGATGCTTAATGTCCCGCAGCCGTTTTAAAAAGGCCGGGATTTGGCTGCGCGGAACTGTCGCGTCTTCAGAAATTTTCGTTGGTTTATGCTTTGCGATCGCCGGGGACACGAGTTTGCGCGCTTTCCACATTTCTTCTTCTTCCTCGCTCGTTTCCGCCTTTTGGACGCGGAGGGCTCCCGCTTTTTCCAGCAATTGATAGACACAAGCGGCTTCGTCGCGGATCGCCAACGGATGGCCGTCCAGCTCGATGAACAGGACGGCTTCCGCATCCAGCGGCAATCCCATTGGATGGTAGTTTTCCACCGCCCGGATGGAAGATTGGTCCATAAATTCGATTTTCGCCGGCAGAATGCCAGAAGTCAGCACATCGGTGATCGCATACCCGGCTTGGACGATGTCGCCAAAGGCAGCCATGAGGGAAAGCGTCGCCGGCGGCCGCGGAATGAGGCGCAACGTCGCCTCTGTGATCACGCCAAGCGTCCCCTCGGAACCGACAATCAGTTTGGTTAAGTCGTAACCGGTTACATTTTTCACCGTCCGCCCCCCTGTGCGTATAATATGGCCTTCCGGGGTGACGACTTGCAGCCCGAGCACATAGTCTTTCGTCACTCCGTATTTTAAGCCGCGCGGCCCGCCGGAGTTTTCCGCAAGGTTGCCGGCGATGGTCGATACGCTGGCGCTGCTCGGGTCGGGCGGATACATCAGGCCGACTTTTTTGGCGGCGCGGTCGATGTCCGCCGTGATCACGCCGGGGGAGACGACCGCAATCATGTCATCTTTATCGATTTCCAGCACGTCGTTCCATAAAGAGACATCGATCACGATCCCTCCTTCCACCGGCAGCGATCCGCCGCTTAATCCGGAGGCGTGCCCCCTTGGCGTCACCGGGATTTTTTCTTTATTCGCGAGTTTTATGATCTCCGCCACTTCCTCGACGCGCTTTACTTGGCAGACGACATCGGGCGCAAAATGCCCGAAAGACGCGTCGTACGCGTAACTCAACAGGTCGGTTTTTTCCGTCAGGACGCGGTCCCCGCCCCCCATGATCCGGGTGATTTTTTCGATCGTCTGTGCAGTCAAGGGCACGTTCATCACTCCTAAAATGGCAAACTCAAAAGATGCCGGATCGGCTTTGCGCGCCGCTTCCAGCGATGCATGCAGCGGAAAATGGCAATGTTTTCGCCGCTTAATCAAGAAGTTGATGCGCGGCATGGGGATGCGCAAACTGTTCCCAGCAAGGCAAGTTTGGGAATTCGCGCCATCATTCTTGGCTTTGCGGAGCAGCATCGCGCAATTTCGCTCAAACGCCGCTTTTCAGCTTAGCGTTTCGGTAGCGAAAAATGACGCTATCAAGGTGATGGCGCATCGCCCGGCGCGCTTCCATTCCATCCCCTTTCAAGATCGCTTCGCAGATCGCGCGGTGTTCTTCCAGCACATCTTTCGGATTGCCGGCACCTGCCATCGTATTGACCGTGTTTTTCGTCACCGATCTCAGCAGTTTGTCGGAAATAAGCTCCATCGTTTTGAAAAACAAAACATTTCCGGACATCTTAGAGATTTGCATATGAAAGGCAAAGTCCGACTTCGCCGGCAGCTTTTTAGATCGAACCGCTTTTTCTAGTTCTTCAAATTGTTGGCGCAATTTTTGTTTGTCCTCCAACGATCCGCGCACCGCCGCGTAGTAGGCGGCTTCCACTTCCACCGCCTGCCGGAACTCCATCAGCTCGTCGATCTCGGCACCGTTGTCAGCCAAAATGTCATTCAAATCTTCGTCCAAATTCTCGCTTGTTTTTCGCACAAAGGTCCCGATGCCTGTGCGGATTTCCAGCACTCCGATCGCTTCCATAACGGTGATCGCTTCTTTGATCGTCGTCCGCGAGACTTGGAATTGTTTCGCCAAATCCCGCTCGGACGGAAGCCGGTCCCCCGGCTTTAATTGGCCGCTTCGGATCGCCGTTTGGATTTGTTCAATAATTTCGTGATACACTTTCTTTTTTTTAATTGGTTTGATCTCCATTCCCTTGAACTCCTCAATCAAGTCATACCATTGGCATATGGTTTAGTGTATCAGTGGCTGGTCCACTACACCACAAATGTAACATAAAAACGGTTACTTTGTAAATATCTATTTTGAATTATCTGAAAAATATAAAATGGCAGTCGCACAACTTAAACCATTAGGTGAAGCCCAAATTATTGTGGACATTTCCTTTGATGCGACCGCTTCATTCTTCCCTCCATTGCCTAAGGCATGCCCTCAGCTCCACTTTCGCTTCAAAGATTTGGCTTAGAACTTGTTCCAGCAGTTCAGCTAATCCCTCCTCTCTTATCGATAATCTGTGCAAAAGTTCATTGTTTAGTATGATCTATTGTCGCCTTCCGTGTTTATTTTCCCATTGTTTCACTTGCTAAAGAGGAAGCAACATCTCTCTTTTTCTATTATATGTAATTAACTGTCTCTAACGTTTTCGCTCTGTTTGTTCTTGTTTAACAATACTTGTTTATATCTTGTTTATAACTTGTTTATACTTGTTTATACTTGTTTACGGGCTTCTGGATCCCTTGGGCGGCAAGGGATTGCGGATTTAAAACACAACAAAATTGGGGTGAATGCACAACAATTTTGGGGCGAACGCATAACAAAATTGGGGCGAACGCATAACAAATTTGGGGTCAATGCACAACAAAATTGGGGCGAACACAAACAAATTTGGGGTCAACGCACAACAATTTTGGGGTGAAAACAAACAAATTTGGGGTCTGAAAAACAAACATTTTTGGGGTGTCCGCAAACGAAATTGGGGCCGCAGCGTTCCTTATGAATAAATGGAATGGCTCAAGCCTTATCGGCAAAGGAAATGGCATGCACAATCAACAGTTTTGCGGGTGATTGATTTTCCTTTCGATTCGTTTCATGTTAAATGCAAACAAAAATAAAAAAATGTTTGCTTTTATTTTTCTAGTTATTTTATAATAGATTTACCACTATTTTTTGCCATATGGGGGATAGAGAGGTAATCAACATGTACGATGAAACAAAACCTCTTGTTTTTAACCAATTAAACTTAGTGTCTAAATCAAATTCGCTCGTTGAAGCGCGTTATAAGTTGGGAACGATGGAACAAAAGGTGATTGCCGCCATTGCATCCAATATTTCGCCCGATGACAAGGACTTTCAAACATACACCTTTTCCATAAAAGAATTTAAAGAACTCATCGGTTCGAAGTCGAAAAATATTTACCATGAGATCGACAAAGTTATGACCAAGCTTATGCAGCCGTTCAATTTCATTAATGCGGAGGGGAAGCCGACAAAAATTGCTTGGCTGTCCAAAGCCACTTATAACGTTGGCGAAGGGACGGTCACGGTTCGCTTTGATCCCGATTTGAAACCTTTCTTTTTGTTTCTTAATGAGAAGTTTACGAGATATAAATTAGGGAATATCATTCATTTGCGAAGAAGCTACTCGATCAGAATATACGAATTGTTAAAGAGTTACGAAGGATTGGCCGAGCGAACATTCACCCTAGAGGAGCTGCGAAGCAAATTGGGAGTAGAAAACAAATATCCGCATTGGATCAACTTCCGGCAAAGGGTGTTGGACCCTGCAAAGGAAGAACTAGAGGAAAAGACGGATATTATGTTTACATACGAGCCCATCAAAAAAGGCCGTTCGATCGAAAAAGTCAAGTTTATCATCAAGCCGAATCCGAAAAATAAAACGTTGATGACGAATATTGTGGAACAATTAGAAAAGGTGTTAGAAAACGAAGATGTGCTGGAAATTCAAGAAAAAGGAAAAGAACTAGGATTGGCATTGCCTAAAAAATTAGTTCAAGAATGGCTGAAATACGGAAAAGAAAACGTAATGGAGCTAATGGAGTCCATCCAATATCGCGGCGATATAGAAAACAAGATTGGCTATATCTCTTCCGTTTTGCGAAAAAAAGCGGAAAGCGAAGAGAAAATGGCGGATGTGGACCAAGTGCAAAAAAAGATTCGCGAAGTCATTCATTATTTTACACCTCGTCAAGGAGCGAGAAAAGTAGATTTGTTGCCTGAGTGGCTGGTGAAAAGCACTGCGGTGGATATATTTGCAAAAGACATGACGCCGGAGGAAGCAGAACAGCTTTGGGAAGAAAAAAGAGATGAAATTATGGAGGAAATCAATAACCGAAGGCGCAAAGTGACCACGTGAACGCCCTTTTTCAGAGTAATGGTTTGGTATTAGAGCGCACATGTTGGCGTTCTGCTACATTCTAAAAGAATCGTTGCTGATCTAGCAATGGAGCTAGGTGGCAAAGAGGCGGCATGCCGTGTGGGCCTTTCACAGCGAGAGGCTTGGGGATTCCGCTATGGAGGAATGATATAAAAATGCGGAAAGAGGCTGTCCCAAAAGGTTGCTAAAACGACCTTTTGCGGACAGCCTTCTTATTCATAATAAAGGAAGATAATATAAAATACAAACAACAATCTTTTCTTATATAAAACAGTGCATTTCTATGAAAATGTGTCCTTGGAGCGGCCATTTTCATGCCGGGTGGAGAGCAAAGCGCGCTCATGGAACTTTTTTAATCTAATTGGTCCAACTCCATTGTATATAGCTGAGAGCAGACCAAGTACCAACAGCTCGAACTTTTGTATCGTGGAATACAGTAGCTTTTTGCCATCTTATACCGATATTTAATTCAAAATTACCTTCGACATTTCTAATATAATCAAAGTTATTATATTCATACCAATCCTCTACTGATTTACCAGTATAACTCCATCCTGAAGAATAGATCTTATAACCTTCCTTTGGGCTAATAGAGAGAATTTTTACTCCATCGTAATACCATAGATTTTCCGTCCAAAACTCGAACAAGTCAGTACCATAGATATTCTCACCGATTAGTGTTTTATGAAACCAATTATAATCGGTTATAGTAGCTTCAGCTTTGGTCGGAAGAATGAATCACAAGAAAGCATTGAATACATTAGCAAAGAAATTTGAACTCTTGGCCTCTTTGTTATTTGAACTTGTTAAGTCCTTATTTAACTTTACTTTTTGTGTATATTTTACAGGCGTTAAGTACACTAAGTATGATAATTTTTCGTCTTCAGCTAACTTAGGCCAAACCTTTTCCTTTAATACTTTATTTTTTTCTTCAATAGATGCATCCCTTTTTGTGGCTTTTTCAATCTCTTTTAATACTTTGTCTGATCTTTCTTTTGCAAAATCTTTTATTTTTTCTTTCTGATTATCGTTCAATTCATTCCAAATACTAGGATCATTTACTAATTGTTTAGCCAGTTCTTTTCCAGTTTTCTCCGTTGATGCAGCAAAGGTTAGATTGCCAATAGACCAAAACGAGATGATAAAGGAAAACAACAACAATGCTGATAAAAATTTTTTCATACACTTTCCCATTTCTTAATTGAATTTATAACAATTAAAGTATAACATTTCCAAAAGGTATAAATTTGTCGAAATTTTATATGGTACATTAGTAAAATAGATCTATTTTTAACGTATATAAAGTGATTTGAAAAAGTACTCTAAATAATGCCTTGCGATTCTCTAGACAACAAAGATGATACGGAGAAGCTGGCGCGATATCATCCATTCGACATCGAGTCCCTAAAGGAGCATAGCCGGTCTCTGCCTGATGACTAGACCGAACGAAGGAATGTAGGCACAAGGATGCCAAGAGACATGGGAGGGTTCGTCATCATCAGCGATGCAGAGATCCAAGGTGCATCCCATACGCTTCCCTCACTACAACCAAATTTAACCAGTAGTGGCCGCGAAGCGTACCCAGTCAATGTAAGATATACACATATTTAAGAAATAATGTTAGGAACTTTGTCGAAAAATATTTTTTTGACACCCCTGAAACGGCTACAACCGTTGATATATCAACATTTATAGAGGGAGGAAGCAATATGGCTCTCTTCATGTTTTCCTTTTTATACAATTATTCGGACTTAAAATGGAACTCACACCCTGTATGGTTCACCAATGAGTCCCCGCTTTTCTCATGTTGGTGTCTCTTCACATTTAACGGAGTTATTCGCTAGTTAATTATAAATATTACTAATTTTTTAACAAAAAATTCACGATCATTTTACAATTATTTACAAAGAAAATAATTGTTAATGTAGAATTTTGATAGCAAGCGCGCGCTAATACATCTCAAAAAAATACACAAGTAGGAGGTATTTAAAATGTTTCGGGTATTAGTCTCAGACAAAATGCCCAATGAAGGCCTGAAACCGTTGAGAGAATCAGAATTTGTTGAAGTTATACAAAAAAATATAACAGAAGTAGAAGATGAATTAAATACCTTTAATGCTCTATTGGTGCGGAGCGACACAAAAGTAACGAAAGAGCTTTTAAAAAAGATGACCTCTTTAAAAATTGTCGGAAGAGCCGGCGTCGGTGTAGATAACATTGATGTTGATGAGGCAACAAAGCAAGGAGTAATTGTCATTAATGCTCCAAATGGAAATACAATTTCGGTAGCCGAGCATACATTTGCGATGATTTCTTCTTTGATGAGGCACATTCCTCAAGCTAATATTTCAGTTAAATCAAAAGAATGGAACCGAACAGCTTTTGTTGGATCTGAACTTTACGGAAAGATTTTAGGAATTATCGGTTTTGGACGTATCGGTACTGAAGTTGCCAAGCGTGCAAAAGCCTTTGGAATGAAGGTGCATGTATTTGATCCTATCCTTACCCGTGAGAGAGCAAATAAAATGGGTGTCGAAATGCTTTCATTTGACGAAGTTCTTTCCAGTGCAGACATCATTACAGTTCATACACCTCTTACCGAGGAAACGAAGGGATTATTAAATAAAGATACAATTGCAAAGACAAAGAAAGGAGTACGAATTATTAACTGTGCAAGAGGTGGAATTATTGAAGAAGAAGCTCTTTTAGAAGCACTGGAAAACGGCCATGTCGCAGGAGCAGCGCTTGATGTATTTGAAGTCGAACCCCCTATCCATTCAAAATTGATCGATCACCCATCGGTGATTGTAACACCACATTTAGGAGCCTCAACAAAAGAAGCACAGTTAAATGTCGCTACACAAATTTCAGAGGAGGTTTTGCGATTTGTAAAAGGTCTTCCTGTCATGTCTTCCGTCAACTTCCCAATCATTAAAAAGGATAAAATCCAAGAAAAATTAGTCTTAAATTAAGATTACGATTACAATGAAAAACTTAGAGTTAAATAGAACGAATTACCAAATAATTAATAATCCTGTTTTTTAATAGTAATTTACATGCGTTTACTCTTTGAGTGGAAATTTCTTTTACTGGAGGGTGGTAAAGTTATGTATGCCGAGATTCTCAGCGACAAGCTCAATTCTTTGAAAGAAAGTGGACAATACCGTGAATTCGTTACGATTAATCGGATATGTGGTCAGTATCCATTGGCAAAGTTGAATGGTAAGGAAGATGAGCAATCTGTTGTTGTGTGGTGTAGCAATGACTATTTAGGAATGTCTCAGCATCCTGTGGTTACTGCAGCGATGCACGATGCGATCAGATTATATGGCGCCGGTTCAGGCGGATCACGGAACATAGGTGGCACACACTACCATTACACTTTGCTCGAATCATCACTAGCAGACTGGCACGGTAAGGAGACTGCATTGGTTTTTCCGACTGGATACAGTTCAAATGATGCAACATTACAATGCTTGTTGCGTCTGTTTCCTAATTGCATAGTGTTCTCCGACGAACTTAACCATGCTTCGATTATCAATGGAATACGAAGCGCTAAAGCTGACCGTGCTATATTTAGACATAATGATGTCGACCATCTGGAGGAATTACTTGCTTCTCAGCCACGTAATCGAGCAAAAATCATCGTATTCGAGTCGATATATTCGATGGACGGTGATATCGCGCCAATCGAAAAGATTACGAACCTTGCTAGTAAATATAACGCTCTAACATTCCTCGATGAAGTGCATGCCATCGGTATGTACGGTCCACGTGGAGCAGGGATGGCTGCAGAACTCGGCGTTGCAGATCGTATAGACATCATTCAGGGAACAATGGCGAAGGCGATAGGGGTGATAGGCGGATATATTGCTTCGTCAGCACTACTGATTGACGCTGTTCGCTCTTTTGCATCTGGTTTCATTTTTACTACATCTCTGCCGCCAGCAGTTGTCGCTGCATGCTATGCCAGCGTCGAGTACTTGAAATCCTCCGATAAGGAAAGAAAAGAACTGCATAGGAAGACTATTATGTTAAGGGAAACACTCACTCAGGCCGGTATTCCAGTGATGCAATCGAGTGAAACACACATTCTTCCCGTACTGATCGGGGATGCAAAAAAATGTAAAGCTGCTGCTCAAAGACTACTTGAAAAACATAAGATCTATCTACAGCCTATTAACTCGCCGACCGTTCCTATCGGTACGGAACGTTTTCGAGTCAATGTTACACCTAACCACACCGAAGAACAGATATTACAGCTAACCGATGCATTGAAGGAAGTTTTTCACTACTTTGATATTCCTTTTGCGCAGTCGGCAGCAGATGTGTACGCATAACTGTTTTTACAGTATGGAGCAAATCGATATGTATGCCAAGGCCAACATAAATAATAGATGTTTAGATCATCTGACATACCTGTAATGTAATCAATGAAACACACATTTTTCGAGTACAAAACGTGTCGAAAAATATTTTTTGACAACCCTGAAACGTCTACAACCATTGATATATCAACATTTATAGGGGAGGGTGTTTGTCTATGAATAATAACTTGAGAATCGTCACAAGAAAGGCCACTATTAACGATGTGGACATGCTGATTGAACTTAGAAAGCTATTGCTTAATGAAGGGGTGGGTCACTATGTTTCTAAATCTCATGAAGAACAAATTGCTTGGCAGGAAAGCTATCGAAAATGGCTTTTTCGCAACATACATGCAAATGAAAAAATTGTAGTTGCTGTGGCCCATTATGATGGTGAATCCGATATATCGGCTTGTGCAATTGGGATCATTGATGAACGCGCGCCAATGAAAGGATGTTTGAACGGCCTAGTTGGATGGGTACAATCAGTTATTGTTCACCCTGCACGGCGTCGTAGAGGATTTGCTGAAAGTTTAATGAAATATATTTTGGACTGGTTCAAGACAAATGATGTCCAAAAAGTTGTATTACAAACAACACCAATAGCAAAAAATCTATATACAAAGCTCGGATTTACTGATTCTGGCGAAGAATTATTGTTAAAGGAAATTTAATGTTATACAGGAGGAAAATCATGAACGTCTTAATTGTCGGATTGGGGTATGCTGGAACAAGGTTTGTTCAGGCTTTTTCTAATATAAATAAAAACATAGTTGGCAATGAAAAAATCAATATTGCATACGTTGATAGAAGTCTTAAACGTAGTGATATTAAATATTTTGAAGAAATAGATACTGCTATCAAACAATTTGATCCTCAGATTATCGTTATCAGTGTAAATGATGAATTCCACATGGATGTTATTAAAAAGTTGAATGGGTTCAAAGGCTTTGTTATTTGCGAGAAGCCCTTAGCAAATACACACGATGACTTAGAGCTTCTGGAAGCTAAACTAAGCGATATATCTGGATTCTGCCTTAACCTCATAGAACGTTACTCTGATGCAACCATCGTTTTGAAAAAGTATGTTGAGGAGCATGATCTACGGCTTATTCGCGCAAATTTTTACTGGGGAAAGAACAGAATTAATGATCATAGACCAACTTGTGGTGTGATAAGTGAAATAATCCACCCACTAGATCTTATTCAATGGATTTGTGCCCCAAACTCTGATCTGGAGTTGAAATCTATTCAAGGTACTCGCTCCGACTTTTCCATATCAGGGCCGGAGGTGCTTGATAGTGTTGCTGTGACTGCTTATTTAGGAAGAGCTGTAGTAACCGGGTATAGTAGCTTCGTAAATATTGTTCGAAAAAGAGAAGTAGATCTAGTATTTGCCTCTCCACAAAACAAACTAATTTTTGCAACTATGGTATTTGATACACCTGTATGGGATATTGATCATCTCCGTATTTGGGAGAGAACATCCTCTGGAGAACATGTAATCATGGATATGAAAACTAGTATTGATGACTCTAATCCAGGACTTAAAACAGTGCGGAAGCTAGTACGATTAGTAAATGATGTTACTGGGTATGTACTTAATGGAACAGTTCCTTCACAACCGTTTGCCTGTCTCCAAACAGCTTTGAGGCTCCAAAAATTATTAAATACCATAGAACATAATGCGACGACAATCGGACCTGTACAGTACGTGGTTGGTCCTAAACGGGAAATCTACAGCGACGAAAATGATTGGGAACGCCTTGGCTGATCGCAGGCACGGTCAGAGGTTTCACCTGGATTAATAATTTAGGAAACGATTCATGATTTTTGGAACCACTTTTAAATGGGTGCGATAATGATTCAAGGAATGAATTTCCACACTTGAAGATAGGGGCAACTCAGGGGAGAGGGAAGGTTCGACGATTTTAGTATCCTCCCCCCAATGGTAGAAAATGACTTAAACTTGGTTACTGAACCCCTATAGAAGCTTATTCTGGAAGAGCCTCTATTCAAGTTGATTGATTTTGTCGCATTACAGGGAGGGTATTGCATCCATTTTGTCCTCCCTACCTCTACTTTTTTTATTTTGTTTCTTTGCACGTTTTTTCTTTTTATCCCAATAAGAAAATAAGTGTAGTTGTCTATTAGGTACCTAAACACTTCTCAACAATTGACATCTGCTAGAGAAGCTGATGTAGAGGTTCTGATTGGAATAGGTAATTTCTGCACGCAAAGTATTTTTCGACATTAATGGCATATTCTAAGAAAGTAATAAAAACGATTAATTTTGATCGTTCATTTTTTTGCTATGTTCACAAAGAGAATCTTGATTACTTGCTTGACCTAAAAAGAGATCATTTCCAATCATCCTGATTAAAGAGTGGGATAACAGATTTTTTCATTAGATCAATAAACGCATGTACAGTTGGTGATAGATTGTCACTTTTCCAAGCAAGGGCCGTCGTAGTGGTAAATGGATTATTCCGAATGTCACGATAAACAACTTTATTTTTTAATACATATTGTATAGAAGCTGGTACAAGAGCTACGCCCATTCCTGCTGAAACAAGAGAGATGACAGTAGGTAATTCTTGTGTTTCTTGTACTACCTTTGGATGGAATCCTGCCTGATAACAACCGTTCATCACTGTATCATAATGACTTTGATTTGCCTTTCTTCCCGTTAAAATGAATGGATCGTTGGATAAATCAACAAGATTAATTGGGGATGTTTCGGAAGCTAAAGGATGATCCTTTGGTAAAGCAATCACCATTGGTTCTTGTCGAATCACTTCAACCTGAATTGTGTCATTTTTTATTTTTATTGGATGACAAAGTATCCCTATATCAATATGGCCTTCGTGTAAAGCTTTCACTTGTTCTGCTGTCGTTAACTGTTGCAAATCTATATGAATATTAGGATATTCCTTTCGATAGTACTCTATAATGGTTGGAAGAATATCATAGGCTGCTGAGGCTATGAAGCCGATCGCTATTTCCCCAGCCTCTCCACGGTTCACCATTCTTACTGTTTCGATTGCTTCCTCTAGATTCTTCAAAATCTGATAAGCTTTTTCTAAAAACACTTGTCCTTCTTTTGTTAACTCTACCTTCCTTTTCGTTCGATGGAAAAGCCGTACCCCTATTTCTTCCTCTAATTGGCGAATTTGAAGACTTAATGGTGGCTGTGCCATATTTAAACGAGCTGCCGCTTTACCAAAATGTAATTCTTCAGCTACTGTTATGAAATATTTCAAATGACGCAATTCCAACGCGTTACCTCTCCTTTTTAGTACTTATTATATATTAATATCATTACAAATATATATTAGACATATTACAATAGACTTTGTAAAGTAGAAAGTAGAAAATGGAAGGATTCTTCTATAACGAATAATTCCGTGAAAATGGAGGGAGGTTATCATGCGAAAAGTCTTTCTTCTCACGATAGGTATGTTCGCTCTTGGGTTTGATGCCTATGTGATAGCTGGTTTGTTGCCGAATATGGGGGCAACGTTCAAAATAAGCGCCTCACAAACGGGGCAAGCAGTCAGCGTCTTCACATTTTGTTATGCACTGGCAGCTCCAATTTTTGCGACATTGTTGGCTGGAAAGCCAATGCGCAGGATTTTAGTACTGGCACTTGCTGTATTCTCATTAGGCAATGGAGCTAGTGCACTAGCCTCGAGTTTCTCCATGCTGCTTATGGCTCGTGCCATTGCAGGTATCGGAGCCGGACTTTATTCCCCATTGGCCGCTGCAGCTGCTGCATCCCTTGTTCCTATGCAGAAACGCGGCCGTGCTCTTGGTATGACGTTAGGCGGCATGAGCACGGGGACGGTCGTAGGGGTTCCACTTGGATTGATCATTGCTGAACATCTAGATTGGCACGCAACTCTCTGGTTCATCACTGCACTAGGTCTTATCGCCATGATAGGAATTGTCATATGGTTTCCAAGTTTTCCAGCTTCGGCGCCACCATCACTACGCCAACGTGTTGCCATGATGACCAATGGACGGGTTGCAGCAATTGTTGGCATTACTTTTATGACCAGTGTTGCCAGCTTGGGTCTCTATACATATATCGCAACCATTTTGAATAATCTGGCAGACATTCCTAGCGTTACACCTTATCTTTGGGCATGGGGCATTGGTGGCACAGTCGGGAGCTTTTCCATTGGCACTTTGATTGACCGAACGGGACGACCAGACTTGCTTATGGCTGGCATTTTAGCCATAATGGCTTTAGCCATGTTCAGCTTACCATTCGTACTTCCACTTTCGATACTATCATTCCTGCCTTTCATTCTATGGGGGGCGATGGGTTGGGGCTCTCAAGCCCCGCAACAACATGAATTACTTCGCTTACAACCTAATCATGGCGCAGCAGTCGTTGCTTTAAACAGTTCCGCTAATTATTTAGGTAGTGCGATAGGTTCCGCTCTTGGGGGGATTGTGATGCTAGCCGGATTGGCACCTTCCCGACTTCCGTTTGCTGCCGGTTGTCTAGTATTAGTGACCTTACTGGGACAATGGGCGGTCGTGTCGAGCAAGGGGAATTATGGGAAGGTAAGAAAGAACAAGGGAAATCAAACAGAATTATGATAGAAAAAGACTACCTCGAAAAAAGAGGTGGTTTTTTCTTCGTTTTCTAGGAAGCAGCACCGTATCATTCATGTGTTTTTTAGGGTATGACACTTGCACTATTTTATTTGATCTCCTTTTTTTCTATGGTTTTGATTCGAGCGTTGAAAAGTAATAAATTCGCTGACGGCTTGCGGGAAGTTCAATGACTTATAGTGAGTAGAAAGCTTTGCTTTCGTACTCATTCATTGTTAGCCGACTTGGCTTCCCAAAGCCGTCCGAAGAGCGCAGACCCTTTATACGTTTAACAAACAAAAATTATATTGGTGTGAGGCAAAGGAAGGAGCGTTCTCGGGAAGGAGGCAAAAATAGAACATATTTTTTTAGATTAAGTATATAAGTTGAAATTTTGTTTTACATCCAGCTGATCACTCGCCACGTTATATCATATCGACTTGTATTGAGATGAAAACGGAAACGAAAAATCGGAAATTCTTTGTTGCAACTTATATAGTTCCGTTTTGTGGAGAAAATCTTAAATTAACATAATGAATCACACGATAATCCGCATTAAAAATCACTAGTAATAGCTTGAAGAAAATCTGTCCTCAAGCTTTAAATTTTGGTCAAGTCCAAATTATTGTGTAAATTCCCCATTGATAGATACCGTGGACCTAATGACTTGACGTATGGTTAGGTAAGTCCGGCAAGTCTCCCTGCCGGTCGCCTTCCAGACAAAATATCATGTTGTCAAGGAACAAGCGTATCAAGGAGCTTTCGAGGCATATCCTCGCTTCGCTCCGGTATTCCACGTTCTCCTTGACACGGCGTAGAGGTTATCCCACTCTCTTGATCGCCGGAGCCACCTGATTCACCGATCGGACTCCTTGCTCTTTCGTTTTCCGCCACTGCCAATATTCAGCCATATCCAAGTATTTGCGCCCTGACATCCATTTTTCATCGATTTCGATCAACACGGCACCAACGAGGCGATACACCGATTCCCGGTTCGGAAAGATGCGGATGACCCGTTCTCTGCGGCGAATTTCTTCGTTCAGCCGTTCCACTCCGTTTGTCGTACGCAGACGCCGCCGATAACGGTCCGGATAGTCCAATACGGCGGTGGCGTCTTCGAATCCCTCTTCGAGGATTTGCATGGCTTTTGGGACTTTTTCTTCCCATTTGGCCAGCACTTGTTCCAATAACAGCCGGGCCGTTTGCTTATTTGGAGCATGAAGAATCCCACGAATCTCCTCGAGCAAGGCATCCTGCATATACTTTGGTGCGGCATCGAGGATATTGCGAATAAAATGTGTCTGGCATCGTTGCCATGTAGCGCCTTGGAAATGCTTTTCAATGGCTTGCACCAGCCCACCGTGCTGATCCGAGATGATCAAGTCCACTCCCCGGAGTCCCCGGTCTTTCAGCCATCCGAAGAACTCGCTCCAGCTGGACTCCGATTCACTGTTTCCGATTTGCAGGCCAAGAATTTCCCGATATCCTTCCTCATTCACTCCTGTAGCGATCAACACGGCTCTGGAGCGTACTCGTCCATCCTCCCGGACTTTCGTATAAATAGCATCTACTAGCACAAACGGATACACGTGTTCATGATGGGAACGGTAATTCCAGTCTTGGATAATCGGATCCAGTCCCTTGCACAGTGAGGAGACCGTGGACTTGGAAAACGAAGTGCCGCATAATTCCTCCGTGATTTGAGTGATTTTTCGGGTAGACACCCCGTTTACCACCATTTCCATTAGTGCCAGTACCAGTGCTTGTTCGCTCCGTTGATACCGTTGGAACAGCTCCGTAGAGAACTCCCCATCTCTTGTCCGTGGAACGCGCAAGGTCAACCGTCCCACCCGGGTCGTCAGCTGGCGTGGATACGAACCGTTTCGATAGCCTTTTCGTTCTTCCGTTCGTTCATAACGGCGAGCTCCCAGCTGTTCTTCTACTTGTGCCTCGAGGATTTGATTGAGGACTTGTTCCAATAGCTTAGCTAATCCCTCATCTCTGGTGAATAACCCGTGCAAAAGTTCATCATTTAGGGTAATATGATATTGAGCCATGGTTGCATTCCTCCTTATGTTTGGTGTTTTTGGTCCACTGTTTATTCTACCAAAGGGGAAGCAACATGGCTCTTTTTCTATTTCTCTTTTTACACAATTATATGGACTTAACTTCATTTTCCTATCCCGTAAACCTTTTTCAAATTACTTGTTTTGTTGAGAATTGATGAACGTAACATAATATTCATTATTCAACATTAGATCGATTTAACTAGCTGCATAATATATAATATACATTATGCTCACACTCCAACATTTAATATAGAGTCCAATAATAAAAGCTAAGCGACAATTTGCTTAGCTTTTTATATTTGTAGAAAATTGTTCTATTTTACGCCTTTCTTTAGGTTTAACCACGGTTGCTAAGTAAACACCAATCGTAACCAACAATGCTCCAATTGCGATATTAATAGTCATTTTTTCTCCGAGTAGCAACCAGTCTAGAAAAATAGCCACAAGAGGAACAAATAATAGGGAAATAGAAGCTACTGTAGTATCAAGCTTTGTTAACACCACATACCAACATGTAAAGCAGAATGAAGATGCAATAACTCCTGTGTCTCATTAGCCCCCTAATGAATTTGGACACTCGATAAGGTGTTTTTTATAATCGA
>ERZ1673777.27-NODE-27-length-44719-cov-19.208065_pt1 | contig 44719 bp, 38 predicted proteins | sample MGYA00580138_ERZ1673777 | MGnify/ENA primary metagenome ERZ1673777 (study PRJEB41219, sample SAMN04549618) | soil metagenome | isolation source: soil | place: USA: South Carolina, Cape Romain NWR | collected 2009-05-18 ... | reverse complement strand
CAAAGGCTAGGTGGGGATCGTTTTTTGTTAATTGGTGTTTTCAGGATAGATATAGGAAATCAAAGGATGAAATTGAAACAATCGGGAAAAGGCAGTGTAGCTTAAAATAAAGATTCCAATTCGAGAAAAGGGGGAGAAGGATGCGGTTTATGAAGAGGGGCCATTTTATGATCCATTTTGTCATTACCTCTGTTTTGTTAGCGGCAATAGGATATGTTTTATATAGCAAGCTGTATGAGACAGAAGAGGTGATTGCCGCGAAAGTTGGAAATGCAGCGCCTGATTTCATGTTAAAAAATTTACATGGCACGGAACAAACATTGTCTGATTTTCGCGGAAAAGGTGTTTTCATTAACTTTTGGGCCACATATTGCCCTTCTTGTGAAAAAGAAATGCCTTATCTTGAAAAGGCTTATCAGCAGTATAAAGAAAAAGGGATAGAAATATTGGCGATCAATGCAGCGGAACCAACTCGCCTTGTCCATCAGTATATTGCCCGAAAAAAAGTAACCTTTCCGATTTTGCTTGATCGGGATGGATTAGTGGTAGAACAGTATCAAGTGCAAAATTTACCAACCACTTTTTTCATTAATTCCAAGGGGGAAATTGTCGATAAAGTTTCTGGTGAGTTGACAAAGGAAAAGATAGAAGAAGGTTTAAAATTAATCAAACCATAAAATTGGCTCGGTGCTTATGCATGGCTGATGTCCATAAATGCCTCATCAATGGCTTGGAAAGAGCAGACGATGGATTTGCCGTGTCGGAATGTCTTGAAATTTAATCATGTCCATTAGGCCCGGTGCCTGCTGCCATTGCTTAAAATGAAAAGCAAGTGTTGTGTTTGCGGGTAACAGTCATCTTCTCCACCCATTCGTTGTCCGGAAAACGATGATAATATACAAATGTACGCTGATTTGTTAAAATATTAAGTATATTCTGTAAAATACGAAGAGGCATTTTTTCGGAAAAATTAACATCCATGAAACAAAATCATTAAATATACAAAGTAATCTATATATAGAATAAACGGTTTGCGGCCGTTTGATCACCGACAGAATGGGGGAGAGTGCAGTGGAGAAGATTGCCTCGCATTCGTATGAGACAAAGAGGCAGCCGGGCTGGAAGCTGTATGTTTCGTTGCCGGTTTTATCGTGGGCGTTGTATGATTTTGCGAATACGATTTTTTCCTCGAATGTGAACACGATTTTTTTCCCGCTTTATGTTTCGGAAACGGTGGGAAAAAGCGAGAGCTTGAACCAGATCGCCAGTACATTTATTTCATATGCGAATGCGTTAGCTTCTTTCTTTTTAGTGATATTTTCTCCTTTATATGGCACATGGATTGACCGGACCGGGAGAAGAAAGAAATGGCTTGGGATATTTACCGCTCTTTCGGTTGCGGCGACTTTGCTTATGGGTGTTGCCGGATATTCGAATCATGCGAATGTCATGTTTGGCTTGCCGGCGTCTTTTGTCATAACTGTGCTTTTATTTGTCGCAGCAAAGTTTTTTTACCACTCGAGCCTCGTTTTTTACGATTCGATGATTTCCAGTTTGGGGAATAGACAGGAAATTCCGCTTATCTCCGGTTTTGGCGTTGCTGTCGGATATGTCGGAACGCTTGTCGGGCTTGCCGTATATCCGTTTGTTGGCGAAAAAGATTACTATCAGGCTTTTATTCCAAGCGCCCTTTTGTTTCTCCTCTTTTCTTTCCCGCTGTTTTTCTTTGTCAAAGAAGAAGCCGAAAAAGCCGGTGCATTAAAGCAAAAAGCCGGATTTTTTGCGGGTTATCGGGATATTTATGCGACATTGAAAGAAATGAAAAAGTATCAAAACATTTTTACGTTCATGATTGCTTATTTCTTTTTGAATGATGCGGTGGCGACGACGATCGCTATCATGTCCGTTTATGCCAAAGTCATTGCCGGGTTTACGGCAGGGGAGTTCATCCTTTTATATTTAGTCTCCACGGTTTCAAGCATTATCGGTTCCTTTCTTTTTGGCTACATTACGAGAAGCAAGGGAGCCAAAAAAGCGGTTTTGTATGTCGGCATCGTGATGTGCATCGCGCTGGCGACAGGGGTGCTTGCTTTTTCCAAGCTTTCTTTTTGGATTGCCGGGAGTTTGTTCGGCGTCAGTTTAGGAGCAATGTGGGTCACTTCGAGAACATATATTGTCGAACTTTCCCCGCCAGACAAGCAAGGGCAGTTTTTCGGACTGTTCGCTTTTTCCGGAAAAGTGTCGGCCATCATCGGTCCGGCGATTTATGGAAGCATAACCCTCCTTTTTCATTCGTACGGAAACATTGCCAATCGGTTGGCGATGGGATCGCTTTTGCTGATGGTGCTCCTTGGCATTTTCTTTTTGCAGAAGGTAAGGCCACAGGCGCCTGCTGCGCCGGAAAGCTGACGGGAGGTTTTGTTATTTGCCGCAAGCTATTCCGCCAGCGAAATCATGGAAATAAAAAAAGCAACCGGCCGCTGCCTCATCCAAAAATTTGGACGGAAAGCGGAATCATTGAAAGTGCATGAAAATAGCATTAGCGGATTTGTGAAGAAAGACCGGCCGCCTTGTTGCCGGAGGGTGGCTGGTTTATGGATGTGTGGACGTGTTGCAAAACGCGTAACGGATGCATAAATGCACAGAAAAAATCTTAATATATATTTACAAACTATTCAGAATTTATTATCATTAATATTGAACTCGAAAACAAATTCTTGCCGGATTTGTTTAAACGAGTCAATGGGCATTTTTGCGTCAAATTCACTTGCCTTTGGCGCTCGCTTATGACTTGTCTTTCTGTGCCAAATATATATTTTTAAATACTGTTCAGTCTGCTCGCTAATCCCGCAAGATTAGTATCAGCAGATAGAAGCCGGTATTTTCATTTCACAAACCATGCTGTGAAATTGAAAATATTGGCTTTTTTGTTTATCAAATCAAGGAGGTGAATGACAACATTTTCACGATGTATTCAGTTCATTTACCTTCATTATAGAAAGGAGGCGGGCAAAAGAAATCTTTCCAACCCTGATAAAAAACGGAGCGCAAATCTTTATCAATGATACCAGCCCTTCGCCTAAGCTCTTTCTTAAAAATGCGACTGGCCTTAAAACCAATCCACTATCGCTCACATCTGCTGCTTCATAATATTCCCCGCAATGATCTTCTCTCCGACCAGCTAATCATTGCAACAGCCAGTTTGTTTCTTAAAACGCTTTTTCCTAGAGTGTGGTGAAAGCGGATATATTTCGGTTAGGAGGTTACTATGATACAAAAGAATCATAAAGATTTTAACCGGGTTTTAACGAGAATAGATGTTTTAGTATTGGCATTTGGCGCCATGATCGGATGGGGATGGGTAGTTCTGACCAATGAGTGGATTTTAAGCGCAGGTTCTTTCGGTGCGATGCTTGCCTTTTTATTAGGCGGAATTCTTGTCGTTTTTGTCGGTTTAACCTACGCGGAATTAACTACCGTATTTCCAAAGACAGGAGGGGCTTACTTTTTTCTTAAAGAAACTCTTGGCAAACGGTTTGCTTTCATTGTTTCGTGGGCTCTTTTATTAGGCTACATTTCGGTTGTTGCTTTTGAAGCGGTTGCCCTTCCTACTGTAGTAGAATATATTTTTCCCGATTATCAGTTCGGTTATATGTGGACACTGGCTGGCTGGGACGTCTATATTTCATGGGCAGCGGTGGGGATAATTGGTTCTATTGTAATTACATTTATCAATTGGATTGGGGTAAAACAAGCGGCATTTCTTCAATTGACATTGACAATCTTATTAGTAGCAGTCGGGCTGCTTCTTGCGTTTGGTTCATTTATCGGCGGAAATGCTGAAAATATGAAGCCTTTTTTGGCAGGTGGAATCGGAGGATTAATGACCGTATTAATCATGACACCTTTCTTGTTTGTTGGCTTTGACGTGATTCCGCAAGTGGCGGAAGAAATGAATATCCCCATGAAAGCGATTGGCAAAATCCTTATCTTATCTGTTGGTTTTGCGGCAATGTGGTACATCCTTATTATCCTTAGTGTGTCATTAGGTCTCAGTCCAGATCAGTTAGAAAACACAAAATTAGCTACCGCGGACGCAATGGCGGTTGTTTTCGGTTCTCCGATATTCGCCAAAATATTAATTCTTGGGGGGATTGCTGGCATTATTACCAGCTGGAACGCCTTTATTATCGGTGCTAGCCGCATTATGTTTGCCATGGCGGAAGAAGGCGTGTTACCAAAATGGTTTGGCAAAATCCATCCAAAATACAAAACCCCTGGGAACGCCATTTTATTTATTGGTTTTCTCTCTACGTTATCGCCATTATTAGGGCGTCCTGCTCTTGTTTGGTTTGTGGACGCTGGCGGGCTTGCGATTGTTGTTGCTTATTTCTTTGTCGCATGCGCGTTTCTTTACTTAAGGAAAACACAACCAGATTTACATCGGCCTTTCCAGGCTGGAAAGAGCTCCATTGTGGGATGGGTGGCATTGCTTTTATCCATTGGCTTCATCCTGTTATACATGCCGGGAATGCCGTCAGCTTTAGTTTGGCCTTACGAATGGGCCATCACGCTCATATGGTGGATCATCGGATTCTATTTCCTATTCAAAATCCCTGACAACATCAAAACTGATTATAAAGGAGCGATTAGTGATGAGCAATCAACACCTTTTAACCAATGAGCTTATCGAACTTGATAAAAAACACTTTATTCATCCTACTTCTTCCATTAAAGAGCAACAAGAAAACGGCCCTGCCGTCATTTTGAAAGAAGGGCATGGCGTGTATGTAACAGATATTAACGGAAAAACTTATATAGAAGGAATGGCTTCATTATGGAATGTGAATGTCGGATATGGTCGGAAAGAACTTGCACAAGCTGCCAAGGAACAAATGGAACAACTCGCTTTTTCTTCTTGTTTTGCTACGTTTAGCAACGAGCCTGCTATTAGGCTTGCTGCAAAACTTGCTGAAATTACCCCTGGAGACTTAAGTGCCGTTTTTTTCACGTCTGGCGGTTCAGAATCCAATGACACTGCTTACAAATTAGTGAGACATTATTGGAAATTAAAAGGTTATCCAAACAAAACGAAAATCATCTCCCGGAAAAAAGCTTATCATGGCGTTGCCATTGGTGCGACAAGCGCTACGGGAATTCAAGACTTTCAAAATATGACTACAGCGCTTGCCCCTGAATTTATTCACGCCGATACTTTTTCCGCCGATTCTGTCAGGGAAATCATTGAGCGAGAAGGCGCAGAAAACATTGCCGCTTTTCTAGCTGAGCCGATTCAGGGGGCAGGAGGAGTGAATATTCCGCCAGATGGTTATTTCCAAGCAATCCGGAAAATTTGTGATGAAAACAATATTTTATTTATCGCCGACGAAGTAATCACGGGATTTGGCCGGACTGGGAAAATGTTTGCATGCGAACATTGGAATGTAGTTCCGGACGTCATGTTAATTGCGAAAGGAATTACAAGCGGGTATATTCCGCTTGGCGCAGTCGTCCTTCGCGAAAAACTTCATAGAGATCTTATCCAATTATCGGAAGGCACACTGCTTCACGGATTTACTTATAGCGGACATCCTACCGCGTGTGCAGTTGCATTAAGAAACATACAAATTATTGAAGAAGAAAATCTGGTGGAAAACGCTCGATTAATGGGAGAAGAACTTCACAAACAATTAAAAATGCTGCAAAGTGAATTGCCGATTGTAGGAGAAGTCCGCTCTTTAGGGCTAATTGGAGCATTGGAAATTGTTAAAAACAAACAAACGAATGAACGGTTTGAGAAAAAATTAGCACCGATGATTATCCATGAAGCCCGGCAACGCGGATTAATTTTACGGACAGTCACATTCGGTGATGCAGATACGATCGTATTTTCCCCGCCATTAGTTATCAACAAACAAGAAATCGAAAAGATGTTCCAAATCTTAAGAGATTCTATTATAGCCGTAATGAATGATGAATAAAAACGACACAGCGTCCTGTATGTTTACGGCTTCAGCTCATCGCGCGTATCGGGTTATGGAGAAACTGGGATATGGAATGATTGGCATCAATGATGTCTTTCCAGCTGTGGTGGAAGCACCGTTTGGCGGCATGGAACAATCGGGGCCGGGAAAAGAAGGAGGAAAAAAAGAGATTTTCGCATGGCGGAATTCAAATAGGTTTGCATAGGAGTACAGGTGGAATCATAAAAAATATTGTAAAATAAATGATCTCCCTCTGAATAAGGAGGGAGATCATTTATTTTTTGAATATTTTGTGAAGAGAACTACTTCATGATCCATCCTTGACGCAGTCTATATTTTATATATAGTAAAATTGTAATAGATAAATATTTTGGAATTTTTTATTTTTTAATTTGGATATCAAAGGGGGGGATATCGATGACGAGCAATCCCAGCATTTCGGATGAACAAGAGAAAAAAGCGTTAATGATTGCCGGCATCGCAGTCTTATTTTTTTTGGCCACCATTGTGTTTCGTGAGGGATTATATTTTGTCGCCGAAGCAAACCAATATTTATCCTTGCACACCATTTTGGAATTCCTCAGCGTCACCGTCTCGTTGTCCATCGCGATTCAAGGGTGGATGATTTTTCCGCAACATCTATCTCGATATCGCTTATGGTATTCCGTGGTATTTCTTATCGTCGGTATCATCGACTTACTGCACACGCTTTCGTACAAAGGCATGCCCGGCTTAATCGTTGTTGAAAGTTCTCCGCAAAAAGCTACATGGTTTTGGGTTGCCGCCAGATTAACGCAAGCGTGCATGCTCTTTTTTATCATATTTTTTCCGGATAGACAAGTACAAAGCAGGCAAAAAAAGACGATGTTTATTTTTTCGGTTCTCTATGTATTGGTGATTTCCTACATTATTATTCGCTATGAACAGAAACTTCCGATTCTCGTGGTCGATGGGAAAGGCACAACGAATTTAAAAAATTTCTTGGAATACATTATTATTCTTTTTTATGCTTCCACTGCATATATGCTGTTGTGTTCCTACAAGAAACAGCCAAAAAAAGCCCATCTTGATCTTATATTAGCATTTGTATTTTTAATTTTAAGCGAATTTTTGTTTACATTGTATAAAAATGTGTACGACTTGCAAAATTTTTTAGGCCATTTGTACAAGGGAATCAGTTACATTTATTTTATGAAAGGAATATACATTGCCACCATAAAAGAGCCATACGATGCCCAGAAAAAAGCGGAGGAAGAATTAAAAAAACGGGAAAAATATTTGAAAACGATCACCTCGTCATTAGGTGAGGGGGTCATCGTATTAGACAAAGACAAAAAAATCACGTTTATCAATCAAGAAGCGGAACGTTTACTTGGTTATCAAAAAAATGAATTATTAGGAAAAGCATTGTTTCAAAAAATTCATTGCGGCAGTGAACATCAATGCGATTCTCTTCGCGAATGCCCGCTCTGCCAGACGGCGGAATTAAAAAAAGCCTACCGCGTAGAAGAGGATTTTTTTGTTCGCAAAGATGGGACGCTGCTGCCAATAGCTTATGTCTCTACCCCGATGATCGACGATAACGGAGAAGTAATAGGCTCTGTCATTGTCTTTCGTGATATTACTGAGCGAAAAAAATACGATGAAAAAATTAAGTATCAAGCCTACCATGATGCATTAACGGATTTGCCAAATCGCCGCTATTTGATTGAAAAGCTTAAGAATGAACTGAAAAAGGCAGAAGAACATAACAGCCGAATCGCTATACTATACTTGGATTTAGACAACTTTAAAAACATTAATGATTCATTTGGTCATGTCATGGGAGATTTATTATTAAAAAACGTGGCGCAGCGTTTGACAATGATTCATCCTGATTGCTTTATCGCTCGTTTAGGTGGAGACGAATTTGCCGTCCTTTTATCTGGAAATGATTTTAATATTGAAGAAATAGCTTGCAAAACCATTCAATCATTAAACCAGCCGATTAAGCTTGAAAATAAAGAAGTCTTTATAACGACAAGCGTTGGTATCAGTGTGTATCCAAAAGATGGAGATGACGAAATGACCTTAATCCGGCACGCCGATATGGCAATGTATGATGCGAAAAAGAAAGGAAAAAACCAATTTTCATTCTATACGGCTGAATTGGAACAACAGAAAATAAGAAAATCAAAAATTGAACAGCTGCTTCGTACCGCGATCGAAAGAAAAGAAGTTTCTTTATGTTATCAGCCGATTATTGACACTGTTTCGAAACGGATTATTGGCTTAGAAGCTTTGGCTCGTTGGAACCATCCAGAAATCGGAGATATTCCAGCAAATGAATTTATCGCGGTTGCAGAAGAAAACGGTCAAATTGTATCGCTTGGCAAGCATATATTAAAAACAGCCCTTCAACATTTAAAACAATTGCACGAAATCGGATTTGATTATTTATACGTCAGCGTGAACCTGTCATTGCGGCAATTGCGGCATCATGAGTTTACCGCATTGATCAGCCAGTTGCTGCAAAAAACAAGTTGCAAGCAAGCCATTTAGAAATAGAAATTACGGAACATATTGCGCTGAGCGATGAAAAATGCGTCATCCATAACATTCAGGAATTAAAAGATATAGGTGTCCGCATCGCGATTGATGATTTTGGAGTCGGCTATTCCTCCATCGGGTATTTACGGACATTTTCCGTTGACACATTGAAAATTGATAAATCATTTATTTTCGATGTGGCAACAAATCCGAATACCGCTCAATTGACGTCTGCGCTTATCACGTTCGCGCACAACTTAAACTTGCAAGTGGTTGCCGAGGGAGTAGAAAGCGCAGAACAGTTATGCTTCTTAGAACAGCATCATTGCAATAAAATCCAAGGCTATTTATTTAGCCCTCCTGTTTCATTTGAACAGCTTGTTTCGCTTCTTCATAGCAGCCCATCGCGATGTTGAGGGGGCGAATGATGAAGACGGTTTTTAGTTTGGATGTTTCCGGCTAAAAAGGTGCGGATTGTGAATGCAAAAAAAGAAAGGGGCTCCTCCTTTACGGGATTACGGATGAAGAATGCAATCACGATATGAATAGGCCAACGCTAGAAAGGAACCTTCTCCCTGAGAGGTTTAAGATAGGCTTGGTGCCTGCCACCACTGACAATAAAATATATAGAGGAGGGAATTATTATGATCAAAGCAGTGCGCGGAGATATTACGAAACTTCAGGATGTTTCCTATATTTGCAATGCGGCAAATGGAATCGGCCCGATGGGGGGAGGCGTGGCAGCCGCGATTCGCAAAGCCGGCGGCCGCGAGATTGAAGAAGAAGCGATCCACGTTTGTCAGGAGCAAAATCCGCAGCCCGGCGACCTTTATGTCACCCGCGCGGGAACCCTTCCGTTTCAAGGAATCATCCATCTAGTGACGATGAAAGAGCCGGCAGGGGAGACCTCTTATGATATTGTTCAAACATGCTTAAATAATTTAGTTGCTTACTGTCAAAAGCATGGAATTGACAAAGTGGCCCTTCCCGCGTTGGGAACAGGGGTAGGAAATTTGGATAAAACAAAAGTCGCCGCCATTTTCAAAGAAGTGCTGCAACCAGTGAAAGACATTGAATTCATTGTTGTTGATATTGATGAAGCGTTTATCTCGTTATTCGCTGAAGACGGCAACAATTCTTAAAAGGAGCGGAGCGCTTGCCCCTTTTGTTTGTGTTCCGCTCTTTTGGCGCGTTTGCATCGGCTTTTTCCCAGCGGAATCCTCCTGTTACCGCCACGCCGCTTTGCTTAAGCATGCAAAAAGATATGCACAAGGAAGAACGGAGAAGATGGAAATGAAGCAAAAATAAAAAACCTCCTGCTTAAAAGGCAAGAGGCTGGTGCCTGTCGCCGCATTTAGCCCATTTCATCGTTATTTTGGCGCTAATGCGGTAGATTCCCTTTTGATCAGTTTGGATGAGATCAAAATTTCTTGGAACGGTTCGTTTTTATTTTCCATTCTCCAAAACAGCAGTTCTACTGCTCTTTTTCCATACAATTCTAAATCGATATCGACCGTTGTTGTTTTTGGTTTCGCTATTTTGGACAGCTGGCCATTATCATAGCTGCACACGGACGCTTGGTCTGGAACTTGAATGCCTTGCTGCTGCAGGCATGAATTAACGAGAAACCCTAATCCGTCATTGGCGCAAAACCATGCGGTTGGCTGTTTTTTTAATTGCCGAATATATTGGAGCACGGCTTCTTCTTTTTCTTCTGCGTTTGTGAAAATAAAATCTTCATTTGGTTTAATTCCATGTTCTTTCAAGGCAAGTAAATATCCTTCATATCGTTCTTCATAACTCGGCGAATAATCGATGTTGCCGATAAAAGCAATGTCGCGGTGATTGAGCTCGATTAAATGCTGAACGGCAAGGTAGGCGCCAAAGCGGTTATTTGTTAATACGGCATCTGCCTGAATATTGGGATGGTGGTGATCAACAAGTATCGTCGGAATACCGGTGGCAATCACTTTATTAACGTATTCTGTGCTGATGTGCGAAAGAATCAAGATGCCGTCTACCATTTTGTTTTCGATAAATGAAGGCAAAATAAGCCGTTCTTTCTGTTCTTGGTTGACCGATTGAATGTGCAAGTTCATGCCCCGCTTGATCACTTCTTTTTCAATGCTCAAATAAATTTCTCCAAAAAAATTTTTAAAGGAAAATGTCAAATCCGAAGCGATTAACCCGATGTTCCCCGTTTTTCCTTGTTTCTTTTTCTTCCGCTCTCCTGGATATTGGTATCCCATTTCTTTTGCAACGCGTTGGACAAGTTTCCGCGTTTCTTCGCTGACTCCTTGCTTTCCTCTTAATGCTTGTGATACGGAATTTTTCGATATATTTAATCGATCTGCAATATCTTGCATTGTTACCTTCTTTTTCATATTCAACACCTGCTATTCTTGCGACATATCATGGTTATAAAAAAATATTGCATAAACCATACCGCACTGGAGATCATAAAGCGAATGATGCTCCCATTGTTTAACTTAAAAAAACGATCATGGAAATCCATGATAAAACAGGAATTTTAAGTATAACAAGCAATTCCTTGTTAAAATGGGAAATCGATCAGCTGATCCGTTAAAGTAATGTAGCTAACAAATATCTATTATAACATTACATTTATAGTATACATATATTTTTATTCGCGCAATCGCTTTATTTTTAACAGAAATTTAACAGAAGCTAAGATTTTTATAATGTAATTTTGTTAAGGCGTTGACTATCATTTTGAAAGATGAAATAATTATTTTACGTTACAAAATAAAGAGTATAAAGATAAATGTAACGTTACAAATCCGGTGCAGGATTGGAGCAGTCTCTTTTTATGCAATGATTTTAAAACGTTTTCAAAGATGTGCGTCAACATCACTTTTTTGACTGCTGCCATGTCTGTTCATGAAAAGGTTGGAGGAGATAGATGGTGGAAGTTAACCGTTTTCTGGAAAATCCGCTAATTACCCCGGATGATGTGAAGCCATTTCATCGCGGCCATGAAGTGATAGGAGTCTTTAATGCCGGGGTTGCCCAGTACAATGGTGAGGTGCTGTTATTGCTTCGCGTCGCTGAACGCCCCATTAGTGAAGACCCGGCGATCGTCAAAGCTTCTGTAGTTGATTTTTCAAGCGGGGAAGGAAAACTAAAAGTTGTCGAGCTGCATAAAGATGACGCGAGGTTTGATTTTTCCGATCCACGGGTGGTCCTTTACAACGATTCGGATCGCAAAGTCGCTTATCTGACATCTTTGTCGTATATCCGTATAGCCCGCAGCAAAGATGGCCGCCGCTTTACCATTGATGACACTCCTTTCATCTATCCGGGAACGGAACGGGAAGCATGGGGAGTTGAAGATCCGCGCGTGACCCAGATCGATGATGCTTATTACATTCAATATAGTGCGGTGTCGGCTGAAGGAATTGGTGTCAGTCTTGCATCGACAAAAGATTTTGTCACTTACGAACGTCTCGGATTAATTTTTCCTCCTGAAAATAAAGATGTCGCTATTTTTCCTGAAAAAATTAATGGAAAATACTATGCATTACATCGCCCGGTGCCAAAAGGAATTGGCCGTCCTGAAATTTGGATAGCCGAATCCAATAATCTTCTTTATTGGGGAAATCATCAATACTTGCTGGGCCTCAGTGAAGAAGGATGGGATAGCGGCCGCATTGGCGGAGGCGCAGTCCCGTTTAAAACAGAGAAAGGCTGGTTAGCGATTTATCACGGCGCTGATAAAAATCAACGCTATTGTTTAGGGGCGGTGCTGCTCGATCTTCATGATCCGACCAAAATCCTTGCCAAAACGGAAGAGCCTATTTTAGAACCGGAAGAAGATTACGAAAAAAACGGCTTCTTTGCGAATGTGGTGTTTACTTGCGGTGCAGTTGTCGAGGGGGACATCGTCAGAATCTACTATGGCGCGGCTGATGAATCGATTGCCGGCGCAGAACTTAGCCTGCAGGAAATCATGGCGAAATTACATTATCGATAAACCAATGAAGAATGTGACGCTAAATGTGCTGCTTGCGCAAATGTTTGGCCCATATGAGGCGTATCCGGGGCCGGTGTACGATTGGCATTTCCAATTCTGATCCTGTTCATTATGCGGTTTGTATTAAAGTAATGGTTGCCCAAGGGAGTTGCTGCGAGAAACAATTTTTATAAAATAAGAGACCGCCTGCGAACTGTAAATAAGGTTTTGGTCTCTTTTTCTTTGCAATGAGGGGGGAGTCAATCTTGTTAATCAATAAAAATTGGAAAATACAGTATTTCGATGTCGGGCAGGTAAGAGATTTGACGATTGCCGATCCAAACTATATTGATCACTTTTGGATGTCCGCAAAGGTGCCAGGAGACGTCCATTCCATTTTGCTTGAAAAAAATTTGCTTGATGATCCTTTCTTTGGCCATAATGATTGGAAAGCGAAATGGGTGGAAGAAAAAGTTTGGTGGTACCGCACTGAATTTATGTTTGAAAAAGATAGCTTAGAAGAAGATGAACGGTTGGAATTGGTTTTTGAAGGGTTAGATACGTTTGCAACGATTTATTTGAATGGAGTGGAATTAGGGTCGACGGAAAATATGTTTATTTCTCATACGTTTGATGTTACAAGGGAAATCGTGAATGGAAGAAATGTCATAGCTGTCAAATTCAATCCTGTTTCTTATCAATTAAAGGACAAAGAGAAGAATTATTGGGCTGGATTTGACAAAAACCGCATATGGGCGCGCAAGGCTCAATATCATTTTGGCTGGGACTGGGGTCCACAAATTTTAACGGTAGGAATTTGGAAAGAGGTGCGCTTAGAAAAAAGAAAAATCGCCAAAATCGAAAGTGTTTATGCAAGAACATTGGACATCCAAGATTCCCGGGCGCTTGTGCAAATTGATATTTGCACCAAAAACTTTGTCAGGGGAAAACAGTTGCGGGCCGAAATAACGTTAAAAAATCAAGAACAACAATTTTCCCAAACTGTCAATATCGATAAAGATCGGGCAACGATTACATTGAATATTGATAATCCGAAACTTTGGTGGACGCATGATTTAGGAGAACCACATCTTTATCAATTGGCGGTCGTTTTAAAATGGGAAGATGAAGTTCTCGATATATACGAAACAGAAATTGGGATTCGGACGATTGAAGTGATGCAAAGAGATCGCGAAGGAAATCGGCGGTTTACCTTTGTGTTAAACGGAGTTGAGATGTTTGCCAAAGGGGCGAACTGGATTCCGGTTGACAGCTTTTTAGGGTCTGCGCCGGAGTCGCGCTATCGCCATCTGGTCCAGCTGGCGAAAGAAGCAAATATGAATATGCTGCGCGTATGGGGCGGAGGGATTTATGAAAAAGACGTTTTTTATCAAGAATGCAACCGCCAAGGAATTTTAGTTTGGCAAGACTTTATGTTTGCCTGCGCGCTATACCCAGATTACAACCGCGATTATATGGAAAACGTCCGCCAAGAAGTGGTTTCGGTTATTAAGCGGCTGCGGAATCATCCTTCGGTCGCTTTATGGTGCGGAAATAACGAAAATGATTGGCTGTATGAAGTGGAACGTGCCGCTGGCAACATTCGCACGCCATTTTACGGAGAAAAAATATACCATGAGTTAATTCCAGAATTATTGGAAGAATTGGATCCTTCAAGGTTTTACTGGCCAAGTTCGCCATATGGCGGAAATGATCACAACTCGGCAGAGGAAGGGGACCGCCATAATTGGCAAGTTTGGCATGGGAATATAGAACCTCGCAGATTCGGACAAAATTTAGGGCAAAACATCAGCGTGGAGGGAGTTTCGTTTCGGAATTATAAAAAGGATCATACACGGTTTTGCAGCGAGTTTGGCATGCATGCTTCTGCGAACCGTTATACGCTGGAGAAAAATATGCCTGAGGGCGCTTTTTACTGGGGCAGTGATGAATTGGCGTACCGGAATAAAGATTACCATCATATAAAAGGGATTTTATTAATGGAAGGTTATACCGGCATTCCAAACAATATAGAGGAATACATGAATTATTCGATGCTCACACAGGCCGAAGGCTTAAAGTACGGAATGGAACATTACCGCCGCAATAAACCGCAAACAAGCGGTGCTTTAATCTGGCAATTAAATGACTGCTGGCCTGGCACGAGCTGGTCCATGATTGATTATTATCTGCTTCCGAAAGCTTCATATTACTATAGCAAAAAATTTAATGCCCCGCTTTTATATACGCTTGAACATGACCCTGGCGATGATTTGCATTTATGGGTTGTGAATGACCGGTTGGAAGAGGTGCGGGATACACTGGTGTTCGAAGTGTTTCGTTTCAATGGCGAGATCGTGTATTCTAAAGAATTTTTGATCCATGTGAAGGGGAATGCTTCGCTGCCTATTGCTTCCTTGAGCGAAGCGGAGGTGTTGCAAGGGGAGCTTGCTGAACAAGTGGTTGTCCGGTTAAGATCGTTGAATAAAAAAGCGGAAGAAAATTATTATTACTTGAGAAATCATAAAGATCTTCAGCTGCCTAAGGCGAAGCTGCAAGTAAACGTAATGCCGGAAAAACAAGAAGTTGAAATTTTAACAGATTGTTTTGCCCGTTTTGTCAAACTGGAACTCCCGGCGGAAAAAATTGTGTTTTCGGATAATTTCTTTGATTTGCTTCCTTCGGAGCGCAAGATGATCAAGATAAGACATTTAGATGGCCAAGCTGTTTCTTTAGACGGCTTAAGCGTATCCGCCATCAACGGCAGTGCTTGATTGGATGCGTTCATCGCAATTAAGCAACAGGCGCTTCTGTTTGTAATATGGGCAGTATGCTTCCGCACGTTAAAATGAAAATTCGCATAAATATAAGGGGGATCGGCTTATCGTTTTTAGGATGGTGGATAATTTGTAACGTTACATTTGTTTTTTGTAATGTTAATAATAATGAACTGCAACTTGAAAAATAAGGAGTGTTTATCTTTCCATGAAGTCCGGAATTTTTTGTAAAAAAGCGGCGCAAAGCGGTTTTATTGCCAGCGGTCGAAGTTTACTGGGCTGGAAAATGAGGAGTTGCATTATAATCAGTATTTGGTAAATTATCCTATTAAAATAAATAAAAAATGATTGACTTAATGTGTTTGTAATGTAAAATTAAGTGTTGTAATCTTAAGAGGTTGCTTATGAAAAATCAAGGAGGCTTCCGCAGGATCTGTATGATTGAAAATACTTGACGGTGAAGCAACAGTGTGTATTAAATATGAATTATTACTATTATGCAACATTGATTGCAAAGATTGTTGGGGGGAGCTTTTGTGAAGTTAAAGAAGACGCATGCCAAGCCATGCGCCGTATTATTGAAAGAGCTTGAAAATGCTCCGCAGCCTTTCAATCCAGAAAAATTGATTTTCAAAGGTGTCGGAGATCGAGATGTTTATAATATTTCAGCACCGTTTGAAGATAAAGGAGAACTTGTGATTGCCGGTCGGGTCGAGCCTCGGGACAGCGAGCATTCCGAAGTATACTTCTTTGTGAATCGCAACGGGGAATGGATACCGCGGGAAGGGGCGCCGGTATTTCCGCTGCAAGATCCGTTTTTCACGAAAATTGACGGCGAATTAATCTTTGGCGGCGTGCAAACTTTTCAACATCCGACCATCGAAGGTTCAACCGGATGGAGAACCGTTTTTTATAGAGGAGCGAGTATTGACGATTTAAAAGAGTTTGCGAAAGGTCCGGATGGCATGAAAGATGTGCGGCTTATCGGGCTGAAAGACGGATCGATTGGCGTGCTGACACGGCCGCAAGGAGAAAAAGGCGGACGTGGCAAAATCGGGTTTATCCGGATTCCGTCGCTTGATCATTTTACTCATGAGGCCATTGATAAAGCTCAGGTGTTAGAAGGCCAGTTTAGTGATGAAGAGTGGGGCGGGGCGAACGAACTGCACTTGCTTTCTAACGGCCTCATTGGTGTGCTCGGCCATATCGCTTGTTTTGACGAAAAAGGAAATCGCCATTATTACCCGATGGTGTTTGTATTGAATCCTGATACAATGGAGTTTTCCGATATCGAGCTGATCGCGACGAGATCTCATTTTTTAGAAGGTGCTTCTAAGCGTCCTGATCTTGTTGATGTTGTTTTTAGCGGCGGCTTGGTCCGCAAAGGGGACGGAACGGCTGATTTATATGCAGGTATTAGTGACGCAGAGGCGCAAAAAATTACGATTATCGATCCGTTTATCAAATACGAAAAGGAAGAGTGTGTCGATACAGAGAAAAGCGGCTGATCATTCCTCATTCCGAAAGTATGCGTTTTGAGGCTGTCCCAAAAGGCCGGTAAAACGGCCTTTTGAGGACAGCCGCACTTCTCTTTTACTCGACTTTGATACTTGTTTCTACACGTTTTCACAAAACTGTTTTCCGTCAACATCGTTTCACAATTTTGCGCCGATGAAGGCCATTCCCCTTAGTTGAGGAAGAAATAGCCGCTTAAAATGAGTGATTTTCATTGTATTCTTTGTTATTTACAATATATTCGCGAATAATAGCAACTACCGTTTCTAAATCTCTTACGGAAGTTTCTTTACGCTTGGCAACGTCTCCCGGAACATGGTGATGGTGATAAGGGTCTGTAGCTACACAATGTGGTGAGTTTTTATGTTCTTCTTTACCGAAAGCTGTAATATGTCTTACTGACCTCCCCATTCTCCTTTCCCTCTGGGAATATTCCCAACCATAATTATATCTCTCAATATTACCATTATCGTCCAATTTTTCGTTAATAAACAGAACCGTTTCCCCGTATATTTCGTGATGGTTCAGTGGCAATGTAGCGACGACTCTATTTGATCCTTTTGGTCTAATATCAGGGACTAGACTATGATCAAAAAGGTCTGGATTCAGTTCAAACAGTTCTTGGATATATTGAATCCTTTTCTGCTGATATTGTTGTTTATTCATAAAACTTTTTTAACTCCTCAAGAGCGTCGCGCCAATCAAAGTAATCATCCGGTTCGTCAAGTTCATACGGGTCGGTTACATCTTTAAAAACGTCTTCAAATGTTCCTCCGTATTTTTCTTCAAATTGTTTGATTTCCGCTTTAATTTCGTCAATTAAATTTGTTTTTGTTCGATTACGGAGTCTATAAGATTGATACAGCACTTGAATTCTTGATGCCCAAACACCGTCACTCCAGTAAAAAACATTGTGTAAAGGATAACAGTGATGGCCGACTCCTGACACCATTTCCATGCCAGAATTGACATAGCGGCTAATGGTAGAGCGTGAAACACCTAAATGTTCTTGCAACTGACGAGAAGTTATTAACGCTTTCTTATGGTACGTATACTCCAGAACACCGCGCTCGGTAATGTTAAAAAACAATTGGTCTAAGTAGTATTTAGCTTTAGCAAATGATTCAACTAGAGGAGCTTCCTTGTCTGCTAATATGATGTTTAAATTCTCTGTCCATTCGCTATACTGAGCGTTTTCTTGTTTGAAAATACTGTCTTTACTCGGAGTAACAGCAATTAGATAAGAAAAAAATTTCATTTGCATCGCATAGGCATAGTACGCAACTAATTCGGCTGAGCTAATATCAGGATGTTCATTTAGCTTTTCAACCAATTTCATGCAAATTTCTTCGCGAACATCAGATGTTTTTGCATTGACATCTTGCAGAGCGATCATATTCGCACCTCCTTTCTGAATATTTTATCATTTTATGAAACAAAAAGCTATTTTTGTTTCATTTTAACCATTCATTGCTTTATTTATTCATTTTTTTGGATAAACATGGAAAATATTTCTGTTGCAGGATATCCACCACCAACAGAATGATTAACGTATCAGTGTTATAGCGGGAGCAGCGGTGCAGTTCGGCGTGATCAGGCACTCTTGTCAGCACAGGTCTATCGCCGTCGCGTTCAAAAGCAGTAATCTGTTCGCCGCCAGGCACAAGCCCGCGCGTAAATTCGACGATCGGTCTTGTGGATCTGTAGCTGCGGGTCAAGGTGATCACATCCGTTTCATCCGGTCCGTATAAGCTGGTAAGTGTGTGAAAATCGGTCGTTTCGCTGGCATGAGCGAAGATCGCCTGGTTAAAGTCGCCGAGCGCGGTCATCCTTGCCGAAGGAAACAAACATTTCAAATACTCGAATTGAAACGGAGAATAATCTTGCGCTTCGTCTACAAGCACGTGTTTGATCGAGACGTTCGTCTGAAAGCCTTGAATCAGATCTTTCAAAAATAAAAACGGCGTTGCATCTTCGTAATCAAAGTTATGCATAGGGTTGCAGCATAACACATGTAGCCAATATCGATGAAATCCATACCATCGCTGCACATAAACCATGTCAAGTAGGTATTGAAAAAAGAGTATATTAAGCTGCGGCCTTTTCTCGATATTCCACCGGGAAAAGGCCGTTCAGTTTTTCTTGGAAACGACTGTGATTGTAAATGTGTTAAAGTCTATTTCTTGTCGCTTTTTGGCAATAACTGCGGGCCGCCACTTAAGCGGAGCGAAACAGCTTTGGCGGCGCAGGCGAGGAGAGGATGTTTCCTTCGCGCAAGAGGGAGCGCTATTTCTGTCGATAGGTTTTGCGGGCACATAGATAGGAAAACAGTGTATCCCCTCGAACTATATAGTAAAAATATAGACGAGCTGGAGGGATCGCTGTTGTGTTTGCGGCGGATGAGACTGCTATTATTTTTGTTTTGCCTCTCCATGGTTGTGGGGATGGTGCTGCCGGTGCTTGCGGCAAAAAACGAGAGGCAGACGGTAGTCGTGACAGCAAAGGAAGTGAACGTTCGCCAAGGGCCGGGAATGTCGTACCGTTCGTTGGCGAAAATCCACCAAGGGGAAACGTATCAGCTGATCGAGGAACGGGCCGGTTGGGTGAAAGTGCAAATGAAACGAAATCAAGCTGGGTGGGTGGCGAAAACGTATACTAAGCTTGTTCTTGAGCAGGCGGTCTCTCAGGAGGATCGGTTGCGAGTGCGCCTCACGCCTAGCCGCGATGGGCGTATCGTCGGACATTTGTCCAAGGGGGAAGTCGTCTCCGTGTTAGAAACGGACGGGGACTGGAGGAAAGTTGTCACCTCTTCGCTTATTGGCTGGGTCTTTTCTTCTTATCTTTCCTCATATCATCGTCAAGAAATGGAAGCAAAAGCTGGCTGGGTAACGGCAGATTCACTCAATGTGCGGGCGCGGCCGTCACTGGCGGCGGAACGCGTTGGAAAAGTGACTTATGGGGAGCAAGTAACTATTACGGACAAGCAAGAAAATTGGGATCAAATCTTGATGAATGATGGCAAGACAGGCTGGGTATCCAGTGAATATATTTCTACTGTTGCGAAGACAGCGTCTTCCTTTGTGACCGTATTGTATTCTAATGTTAACATCCGTGCGCTTCCGTCCCTCAGAAGCCCTATCCAGGCGATGGCGCAATACGGAGAGCGTTACCGAGTACTAGGGAAGATCGGTAATTGGTATGAAATTGAACTGTCAAATGGGACGAAAGGTTATATTGCCGGCTGGCTTGTTTCCGCTGATGTCAATGGCCAGTCAGAGTCCAATGCATTAAAAGGAAAAACGATCGTGATCGATGCCGGGCATGGCGGCAAAGACAGCGGCACCATTAGCCATACAGGAATCAAGGAAAAAACGCTGACATTGCGGACGGCGCGGCTTCTAAAAGAAAAGCTGCAAGCGCAAGGGGCAAACGCCGTTCTGACGCGCTCGAGCGATCGTTACGTTTCATTGCCTGAACGTGTACAAATGGCGTACCGCTGCCGCGCTGATGCGTTTATTAGCATTCATTATGATAGTGCGAAGGACCAGCATGCCAAAGGAGCGACGGTATATTACTATGATCTGTTTTCTGACTATTTGCTCGCATTGTCGCTGGAACATCCGCTTTCCCGCATGACGCCGATTCCGTTCCGCGGGGTGAGTTTCGGAAATTATTACGTTCTCCGCGAAAACAGGCTTCCGTCTGTATTAGTGGAGCTGGGATATTTAAGCAATCCGGCAGAAGCGGGCATCGTCGCTGCAGATCATTACCAGCAGGAAGCGGCAAACGCGATTGTCAATGGCCTTCGCGATTATTTTGAATAAAAAATATGCGATACATTCCTCTTCTAGAATGCGAAGCATTTAGGAGGGGTTAGTCGCGAAAGATCTATTTTCCTTGGTTTTTAATCTATTTTTTTATTACTTCTAAAGGGGCTTCTCCTGTAGAAAAAATCATATAACTATTGCTCCAAAAATAAGGTTTCCAATACTATTTGGATATTTCTTCTTTGTATTCCTTGCGAATATATCGAGAAGATACGGTCTTAAAATTGTTTATCAGTACCGACATATAAAGAGACAATGCAATGGCTAGGATGAAGTTTAAGAAATGGCGGAAAAAGAGATTTTATTTTTCGATGGATTGGGTGCGGAATTTGCACAATAATAAGGAATTGATTCAGCGAGGAAAGCAGGCGCTAAGCCGTTTTTTGCGGGCTTCCGTTAAGAGGTTGCCTGTTTTTTATTTTTTGAAATATTAAAATATACAGACAGAAAAATTTATCACTATGTTAACTTTTATTTTCTTGCATAGCGTTCTTTTTTGTTAAATGCGATGATACAAGTATTTTTCAATATATTTTCATTGACGTAATTGCGAAAAAAATGTAATATTAAAAAAGTCATAATTATATAAAAATAATTAAATCAGAAAAAGAACAGAGTTAAGTAATTTTATTTTCAAAATATTTAAAAATATATATGGAGGCATCTTAGATGAAGAAGAAAGATATTTTCTTTACGGGGTTAATGCTTTTTGCCTTATTTTTCGGGGCAGGGAACTTAATTTTTCCGCCGTATCTTGGCATGGAAGCGGGAAAGGCGGTTTGGCCGGCGATTTTTGGGTTTGTCGTCACAGGGGTGAGCCTGCCTGTTTTGGCTGTTGCTGCTGTTGCGCTTGCCAAAGACGGGATTCAATCGATTGGGAATTATGTTCATCCTCTCTTTAGTTTAGGCTTTTCCATTGCGGTTTATTTAGCGATTGGCCCGTTTTTTGGCATTCCGCGGGGGGCGAGCGTCACTTATGAAATGGGGATAAAGCCGTTTTTCAACGGGGGTGGCGGCGCGCTTTCGCTGTTGCTGTTTACCATCATCTTTTTCGCACTGGTTTATTGGTTAAGCTTAAATCCGTCAAAGCTGGTGGACCGCATCGGGGAAATATTGACACCGATTTTGCTTCTTTCCATTGCCGTTCTTTGCATCACAGGAATCATCCAATTGCGAAATCCGCTGCAAGCACCGGCGGAAAAATATGCTTCCGCTCCGTTTTTTAAAGGATTTATGGAAGGATACTTAACGATGGATACGATTGCGGCGCTTGCTTTTGGGATTGTCGTTGTGAACGCCCTGAAAGATAGAGGCGTGCAGCAGCGATCGGCAATGGTAAAAGCGACTATTCAAGCGGGGTTCATCGCTGGGGCAGGTTTGGCATTAGTTTATATCGCGACGGCGTTGCTTGGGGCAAGAATGGCTGTTAACGGTCCATTTGCCAATGGCGGGGATTTATTATCGAGCGCGGCTGCGCTTTTATTTGGCAGCGGCGGGAAACTGTTGCTTGGCGTCATTGTTGCTTTAGCGTGTTTAACGACTTGCATCGGGTTAACTGCGGCGTGCGCACAATATTTTCATGAAATTACTCCAAACATATCGTACAAAACGTATGTGACGATCATTACGATTTTCAGCTTGGTCGTTTCGAATTTAGGATTGAATCAGCTGATTTCGCTTTCTGTCCCGGTGTTAACGATGATTTATCCATTAGCGATTGTGCTTGTTGTTATGTCGTTTTTCCATCGCTTTTATAAAGGTTCGGCGAAAACGTACGGGATGGCCTTGCTGTTTACCGCCGTGTTCAGCGTTTACGACAGCTTGAACGCGTTTGGCGTGGAGGCAAAATGGCTCGAACCGTTGTTCTCTTGGGTGCCGTTTTTCTCGGTTGGATTGGGTTGGGTAGTCCCGGCCATCATCGGGGCCATCCTCGGTTTTATGCTGGATAATATCGCCTTGAAGCAGCATGAGACGGCGTAAAAGAATGCAAGATGGGAACGGCCGTCCTGCTTCGGCATGGAATCTGGCGTTAAGAGATAAAAGAGAAGGAGGGCGAATCACGGCAGACAGTGAGGAGCTCTCTTTCTTGTGTAATAACTGCAATGGCAGATGGTGCCTGCTTCCTGATGGTGCAAACACGCTTCTCCTTGTTTTTTCCTCCAACGTCCTCTGAACGAATTCCATTTTTAGATAAAGTGCTTTTCAATCATGATTTGAAAAATGTTAACAAATTTTCGGTTTTTATCCGATGAATAGATTCGTGTCCTTGTTGTAAGGAACATCATAGACAGAATATTTTTATGAAAAAGTTAACATTTATGCCAGATAATGATAAAAGAATGGTGACGATAGCTATAGTAAAATAACAATGTAGGAAATGGATGATGGGACAAAAGTAATCCTAAAGGACATTCTGCTTTTGGTGACTTTCTATATTATTTAGCAGGAGTTGCGGAATGATCATATGAAAATGGGAGGAACGATGAGACAAAAATTTAGTTGGCTTTATATCGGCATCTGTTTGCTTTTTCCGGTTAGTATAAACTATATATTTCCAAAAGATCAAGTCCTTGCAGTGGTGATTCAGTATGTGTTAGCCATTTTCTTTTTTGCTGTTTTGTCCCGCAGGCAGGGATTTGTTTTGCTTATTGCTTATATTTTAGCCACAGCGCTGGCTGAACTAGTCACGGCATTAATCAGCGGATGGGACGCGGACATTCAGCTGCGGGCTATCTTTCATCATATCGTTATGATGTTTCATATGGTCATGATGTATGTATGTCTGTATTGGCTGAAGGGATTGGAAGAGGAAAATCATCATCTCAAAGAACAAGTGGCTGCATTTATGAAGTATGTTGGTTCTTCAAAAGTATTGACGAGGCAAGAGTTTGAAGAGAGAAGGGCTCTTGTCAATAAGGCAATGGAACGGCGCGGAGAGAAGGGATATGAAATTTATTTTTCGTTGGAATCTTTTCCTGTTTCTGTTCGCAATGCTTTGCTTGATCAATTGACCGCTTTGGCAGTTCAGACATTCCGCGAAAGATATGATTTGGTGGGAAAATGGGATGATATGACGTTTGTCGTTTTATTGCAAAATACGGATGAAAAAGGAATGAGGATTGCAATGGATCGCTATTTTTTGAAAGTGAGAGAGACGATCCGTATTCAAGAAGAAGAGATTGTGAAAGAAATCAAAGAAATTGGTTCCATAACGGAGGAGGGCGTTTCTTCATGAACACCTTGTTTATCGTTATTTCCTCCGTGTTTTCGATTGTTCTGTTGTACTATTCCGTTTTGACGGTATTTGGCCTGTATTATCGCTTGAAACGAAAGAAACGAATAATGTTGGACCGCTACCCAAGTGTAGATGTGTTGATTCCGGCCCATAATGAAGGAAAAGTCATCGGGAAAACGTTAGAAGCAATGGTGAAATTACAATATCCTGGAGAGTTGCACATCTATGTTTTAAATGACAATTCAGAAGATGATACGGGAATGATCGCCGACGCGTTTGCGGAAAGATTTAAGCATGTTCATCACATTCGTGTTCCGCAAGGATTTCCAAAAGGAAAGTCGAGAGTGTTAAATTATGGGCTGGAAATCTCCGGTTCCGAATATTTTGCCGTGTATGATGCAGATAATCAGCCGGAACCCCAGGCGCTAACCTTGCTTGTAGAGGCAGCCGAGACTACGGTTGGAGCAGCGGGGGCGGTTGGTTATGTCAGAACGGTAAATGAGCAAAAAAATTGGCTAACTCGTATGATATCGCTAGAATTTCAAGTGTTTCAGCTATTAATGCAAGCGGGGAGATGGTTTTTATTCCGGACGGGGTCATTGACAGGAACCAATATGTTGGTGAAGCGTTCGGTGATCGAAGAAGTGGGAAATTACGATGTATACGCATTGGCGGAAGACGCTGAATTGACACTGCGAATTACAAGGGCAGGGGGATTGCTTCCGATTGTTCCGGAATCGGTGACGTGGGAACAGGAGCCGGAGAAACTGGATGTTCTTATCCGGCAGCGAACACGATGGCTGCAAGGAAATCTTTATGTGATTGAAAAAATGCTTTCTTCCTTTGATTATTATAAAGGAAGGATGCTTGTCCACACGCTTCAGCAGCTGCTTGTATATGTCCTATTTTTAATGTTTCTGATGGTTTCGGATTGCTTATTTATTGCAGGTATTTTTGGATATGTGAGCTTAACCATTCCGCTGCCAATGTTGATGATATGGTATGTTTCTTATTTAATCTACACAGTGCAGCTGTTTAGCGCCCAGGCTGCGGAAAGAACGTTTTCGCCGCTAAATTTATTCATTGGCTTTATTCTTTATTTTACGTATGCGCAATTATTTATTTTGTTATTTTTCCGAAGCCTGTTTTATTATTTAAAAGCGAAGCGACGGAATACGGTAATATCGTGGGAAAAGACCATTCGATTTTAATAGAAAAGAAAATCGCTCTTCCTTAAAAAATTACAGAAGGATACTTTGATTGAAATAGATTTCATGTTAAAACAGTTGTTCAGCCATTTCAAGCCGAAAGTGGATGATGATTGCGGATGCGGTCGCATTGCCGGTGTACAATAAAAATAAGGTGCTTGCAGAAGAAACGAAAGATGGTAAAACGAGTTGCGGCTTGTGTTTGCCGACCGCGGCGGGCAAATTAACGCGGAAATTCAGGTTGTTCACTAGCATGATTTGCCTATTCGTATTGCTGTTTTTTGTGTTGCCTCTCAGGGCAAGCGTATTCCGGATTTCCTCCAATCATTATGTGCTCCTCAATTGCCCTTTATTTCTTTATGTGGCAGACCGCTTTTATAACATGCTTCATTTACGTGAAGATGAGGAAACACTTCCTTTGGGGCGCTCACATATGTGATGGATCTGCACTGACATATACGATGAAAAATGCAAAAGAGGTTCATTATCAGTTATAATAACTTCATAATTGAGAATATCTTAGGGAAATGCGAATGTTTGTTATGGATTGCCATATACTAGATTTCTCCTGATATCATCGTGTTTGCGGAGCGGAGTTAACGATTAAAAGGTGTGATAAAGTTATGGATATTGCTGTAGCTGGTGCGGGATATGTTGGACTAGTCACAGCGGCGTGCCTGGCGGAAAAAGGGCATAAAGTCGCGTGCGTGGATGTTGATGCTGGAAAAGTGGCGTTGCTGCAAAGCGGGAAATCGCCGATCTATGAGCCTGGATTGGAGGAATTGCTGAAGAAAAACCGCGAGCGGCTGTTGTTTACGACTGATGGCGCGGCGGCGTACCGACGGGCCGATGTGATTATCATCGCTGTGGGCACTCCGGAAGAGCCGGATGGATCTGTGAATTTGCGGTATGTGCGGGAAGCGGCAAAGCAGATCGCAGAGGCGGCGGAAAAAGATTGCGTGGTGGCGGTGAAATCGACTGTTCCTGTTGGCACAGGGGATCAAGTGGAACGGTGGATAGAGGAGAATCGGAAAAATCCGGTTCACATTGAAGTTGTTGCGAATCCCGAGTTTTTATCACAAGGGACGGCGGTCAAAGATATGCTGCACGCGTCGAGAATTGTATTAGGAGTGGAATCGCCGCTGGCGGAGAAGGTGATGAAAGAGGTGTATGATCCGTTTGCTCTTCCTTATGTCGTGACAGACCGGAAAAGCGCAGAAATGGTGAAATATGCAGCCAACGTTTTTCTTGCCTTAAAAATATCCTATATTAATGAAATCGCGAATGTATGCGAAATGGTTGGCGCCAATATCGAAGACGTCACAGCAGGAATGGGAATGGATCCGCGGATTGGGAGCCAGTTCTTGCGCGCTGGCATTGGTTATGGCGGCTCGTGTTTCCCGAAAGACACCAAAGCATTGCATTGGCTTGCAGCCGGAAGCGGTTATGAATTGAAAACGGTACAAGCGGCGATGGAAGTGAATGAAAGGCAAAAAGTCAAATTAATCGAAAAGGCAAGAACGTACGTGAACCATTTCCGCGGATTGGAAGTGGCGGTGCTGGGCCTTACGTTTAAGCCGGGAACGGATGATATAAGAGAGGCGCCTTCCCTTGCCAATATCGCGGTGCTTCTCGAAGAAGGAGCGAATGTCCGGGTATGGGATCCTGCCGGGATGGAAAACGCAAGGCGCGTATTCCAAAAGGAAGTTGTGTATTGTTCGACGATCGCCGAAGCGATAACAAACGCGGATATTTGTTTTATTTTCACGGAATGGCAAGAAATCCGGCAATTTGACATCCGGCAATATGCTGCTTTGATGAAAACGCCGCTTGTCTTAGATGGGCGGAATTGTTACAGTCTGGACAGCGCGCGCGAGGCGGGGATCATTTATGAGTCGGTCGGACGCGAACGGGTGTGCCCGTCGGAGGTCCGCCGCCGTCTGCTTGAAAACGCGGATGTGCGGAATGGCTAACCAACGCAGGGAAATGCCTGTCTTTTTTTGGCGGCGGAAGCCAGGCAATTGTAACATATATTTTTTGAAAAAAGTTGCAATGAAACTGTTGAATTCCATATACAATAAAGCCGCCAGCGGGCAAAATCGGACAATCCATCTCGATGGAAAACTCCACGCATGGATCAGCGCAAGCTTTAAGTTTTGATACATTGATGGACGTGGCTGCCGGAAAACATCCCACTTTTGGCTGTGTTCTTATGCGAAGAAATTAGTGTACAAATTTACTATTTTCAGCTTTCTCTTTCGCCATGGTCTCGGCTCATTGCCAAAAAACGCCATTGCCATTTCTGAAAAATAGGGTCGACGATAAAAAGGATTTCTCGTATTCTTATAAAGGCGGCATTGATTTTTGCAGAGAAAAGACGATATTGTGAAGGGAAAGGAATGCTCGCAATGGATATTATCATGATCTTGAAAGCAATCATTTTAGGAATGGTCGAAGGATTAACGGAATTTGCCCCTGTGTCTTCCACGGGCCATATGATTATCGTCGATGATATGTGGCTGAAATCGCAGGAGTTTTTAGGAAAATACGCGGCAAACACGTTTAAAGTCGTCATCCAGCTCGGCTCGATTTTGGCGGTCGTTGTTGTGTTTAAAGAACGCTTTATCGACTTGCTTGGGCTGCGCGGACGCCATCGCGATGGGCAGCCGCGCCTGAAGCTGATGCAAGTGATTGTCGGACTTATTCCGGCAGGCGTATTAGGGGTGTTATTTGAGGATTATATTGATGAGCACTTATTTTCGACTGCAACCGTGCTGATAGGATTAGTGCTTGGGGCGTTATTGATGATCGCTGCTGATGTATTTGCCAAAAAGGCGCCGAAAGCGCAAACGGTCGACCAAATAACATATAAGCAGGCGTTTATCGTTGGTCTTGTTCAATGTTTGTCGTTATGGCCAGGATTCTCCCGTTCCGGTTCGACGATTTCGGGCGGGGTGCTGGCAGGAATGAGCCACCGGGCGGCCGCCGATTTTACGTTCATTATGGCCGTCCCGATTATGCTGGGAGCGAGTGTACTGTCTTTACTGAAAAACTGGCAGTATTTTACGATGGACGCTTTGCCGTTTTTCATCGCTGGCTTTATAAGCGCGTTTGTGTTCGCGCTTGTTTCGATTCGCTTTTTCTTAAGGCTTATTAACCAAATCCGCCTCGTGCCGTTTGCCGTTTATCGTATCGTCTTGGCGCTTGTTATTTACATCGTGTATTTCTAGATGAGCTGTTTGCCCGATGGACGCATTCCATCGGGCTGTTTTTATTCCAATATTCCTAGTTTCATCGCTTTGACAACCGCTCCGACCCGTGAGTCGACATCCAGTTTGCGCAGAATGGAAGATACATGATGCTCGACCGTTCTTTTGCTGATGTTTAACAGCTCGCTAATTTCTGCGTTTGTCCGATCCTCTGAAATGAATTGGAGAATTTTTAATTCTACGTTTGTGAGAGGGGGATGATAATTGGATAATCGGTCAGCTGGAAAAGATTTGATTCCTAAGTGACTTTGCCTAATCGCATTGGCCAATTCAAAGGCGGAATTTTCTTTTGTCACAAACGCATAAGCTCCAGCTTCATAAGCAGCGTGAATGTATTCGTCATAGTCATACCCTGATAAGATAACGACTTTACATGTTGGATATGTTTCCGTGATTTTCTTCGTCCATTCAATCCCGTTATCGTTTTTCATTCTTATATCCATGACAATGACATCCGGGTTGTGCTTGATGATTTCCTCCTCTAAGCGGGCGGGATGACAAATCGTATTTACAACCTCTAAATCAGCTTCTTTTTCTAACAATTGTTGAATCCCGAGCATCACTAATAAATGATCGTCTACTAGTAATACTTTGATTTTCATTTGTTCCATCCCTATCTATTGGCAGAGTTATCGAAATGCAAGTCCCGTTCCCCGGTTCAGACTGTATGTCAAGTGTGCCTTTTAACTGATGGACCCGTTTTTGAATCGTAATCAATCCTAAATGATTGTGTTGCGATAACTCTGATAAACGATTCGGCACCTTAAATCCAATACCATGATCTTTTACTTTTATGTTTAGGAAATGATTCATTTCTATAACAGAAACGAAAACCTTTTTTGACGAAGAATGCTTGATGGCGTTGTAAACCAATTCTTTAATGATTCGAAATACTTGAATAGAGAGAGAAGTGGGAATGACTTTCAGATTCGTATTATAATCAATCTCAATGGCAACATTATGGTTCGTTTGACATTTTCTTTTTAATGAATAGAGACTTTTCTCCAATCCCAAATCTTCGACTATAACCGGATATAGCTCATGGCACATTTCTCTTATTTCAGAAATGCTACTACGAAGTGATTCTTTAATGTCTTTGAAAACCCCGTTATCCATTTTTTTATTTTTGCTTAGCAATTCAAGTTTATTGAGAAGAAGTATTAAATTTTGCAACACCTCATCATGGAGAAAAACAGATAGTTTCTTTTTTTCCTCTTCTTGTTCATTAAGCAACAGCAAATGAAATTGTTCATAAGTCTTGGTTTCTTCCATTGTTTCCTTTAACTGTTTTTCGATTTGCTGTAATGTTTTAGCGCTAGTGAATAATTCTGTGGCATTGATTTGAATCTTTTCGATTAATTGTTCTTCTTCTTTTTCCATGATAGTCGCATTATTTTTCTCTCCGACGATGATCCATCCCATATTGGTAGTACCAACGTTCATGGGATAAGCAAAAACGTTTCTCTCATTTATATTAAATTTCATAGAATCGTAGCTCTCATCCACATAAGTCAGTAGCTCCGTATTATCAAAATGAAGAAAAACTCCTGTTTTATGCAAAATCATAGGGATGTTATCGTTGTTCCATATCATGCATACTCCGCTGACATCGATCGTTTTGTGTATTAAATCAGCAATGAGTTTTGCGCAATATTCCAAATGTTTGCCGTTCAGTAATTGCTGAAGAATGAGCAGTTTTTCTTTTTGAATTTCTTGATTCTTAATGTTCCATTTTTTCATTTTTAAAGGTTCCAATCCTTTGTGGATCAGGTCGTAAACAACGAAGGTGCATACGAGTAAGGTGTTTATTAAAATTGCTGACTTTAAGTGGATATTGTAAAACATAGACAATAATAGGTTAAATACAACTAAACTCAAAATAATAACCGATAATTGGAAACTAATTTTTCGAAAGATTTCTCGGAAATCAACGATTTCTTGCTTCGTTAATAAATATGACAGTGTCATCGGAAAGACGATGACGCTGCTGAGACTATAATGAAAAGGAACGCCCGAAAAAGAAAAAAATACATCTGGAATTAAGCTAAAAATGACAACAGGAGCAAACGATAGCACGAAACCAGCGATTAAAAGATACATTTGGTTTTTTATTTTATCGGAATTGGATTGAAGATGTAAATAAAAAATAACAATACAAGATAGTAACGATAGAACCATGTTCACGACAATGCATGGTCGAACGATCTTGCTGACGATGACATGGTGACGAATGCCTATGAAGAAATAAATGAGCGTTGCGAAGATGGCAATAAATAATGTGATCATGCGCACTTGACGAAAAAATGTCGGTTTTGTTGATGAAGGAAAATGCTCAAAAAATTTCATAAGAATATAAGGAGCAAAAGAAACGGTGATCACTTCCAATTCTTTTGCCGGTTTTATATCCCAGCTAGAAGGTGTGGACAAAGCAATAGCCAGTCCGCTTATAAACATTAACGCTAAAAAATATTGAACGACGATCGAGTTCGGCTTTTGCAGATAGCTATAGATGCCAATAAACAAAAACGCCATTCCAATGAACATCGTGAAATAATACTGAAAAGAAAAATGTTCATTGTGCATTTTTAATAGAGTATAACAAATAATGAACACAAAAATGAGTGGCATGACAAAAGGAAAAACTTTTTTGTTCATATTATCCCTAGCTTTCTAAATAACCTTTTAAGCGATTCACTTGAACTTGTTTTTCCGGAAAATAGGCAGCAAGCTGGTCCAATGCTTTATTCATATAGACTTTGGAGAGAATGAAACAGTAGTCGATTGCTCCGGTTTTACGTATATAGTTCTTAATCTCCTGCATTAATAGAGAGTTGTGATCATTTGCTTTCAGTTGCCGAAATTTCTTTAGCAGCCACTCATTATCTTTTTCGATACTATATTCAACGGCTTTAATGAAAGGAAGAGTGGCCTTTTGGTTTATTAAATCACTCTTATCATCAGAAAGAATATCTTTTGCGTCATTTTTCAGTTGGCCAGCGATGCCGATGTCAGTTGCAATGGGTCCCCATATGTTTTGGTTATGGATATCGCTGAGTTCACAAACTAGTTTTACTAAGGACGAAGACTTTTGTTGGATGAGATGAAAATACTCTTCTTCTGTCGGAACATGTTCAGAAATGACAAAATGCAAGTCTCTCCATTGTCCATTACAAGCGTTTTGCAACTCATGGATGATAATAGCAAACTTTTCATACACATCTGTCTTAGAGTTGTGAAGAATGAGTCGAAACGCTTCCATCATAATCGCATTGGCAATGGTGACCGTTTCGCCTATAGATAACTGGCTGATGATCTCATCACTTTGATCATGATCGGAAATCTCATCAAAAATGTCGGTCGCTAAAATAAGAAGCTCAATGGCCGCAGCGTGAGCGATAACAGATTGTGTGCACGTATCCTCATCAAAACGGAATGAGGATACGTACGTATAAAATTCTCCCCATGAAAAATAGGTTTCATCATGATTAAATATTTTTCCTTTGCGGTGCAGCATATGGAAAATATATTGAATGATCTCTTGTTCTAACATGCAATTAGTGGACAAGTGATTTTGCAAAAAAGTCTTTATTTCGTTTCTTCCGATAATATTCATTCAACCTTACACCCACGGATTTCCTTTTGCCTTCAATCCATCTTGCAGATACTCCACTAATGCTGAGAAGACTTCTGGGCTTAAATTCTCCCTTGCTAACGCAAGTTCCGTTGTTCCGATGGAATCTCTCTCTAGTAGTGTTTGCAGAACATTCCATAGATTTTGATTCATTAGTATCCCCCTCCAACAAATATTTACAGTAAAATTTTACACCATATTACAACATATATCATCATTTTCTGAAAAATAGGTATTTTCCGCAAGCAAAATTGCGGTAAATACGGATGTTTTTTCAGATTTATTTTGATACAGTGGGAGTGAAGCCGGCTGTCATTTTAAAATTAAGGGGGTATTTATGTTTTTTCTGAGAATTGGTTCAGGATGGTTGAAAGGCTTGTTTGTTGTGCTTCTTATTTCTGTTTTAAGTTTTTCTCTGTCTATTTCGAATTCAAAGGTGTTTGCTGTTTCTCAAGCAAAAGATTATACAATTCCTGGCGGGCAAGGGACATTAACTTCTAATGTTTGGCGATCAACTTCAGCAACGTATTCAGGGAATACTATACAATGGGACTGGCAAGTTTCAGCAGTTTATAGTGGTAATGTCACTGTAGAAATGATTAAGACTGAGTGGTACAGTACTGCATCTTTAAGAAATTCCGCTTCTATTACCATGGGGGTTTCTGGAGATGGTGCTAGTGCTGGTGCTTCATCATCATGGCAAACTGTCCAAACAAAAGTAAAATATTGGACAAATACCAACGGAGCAAAAAGTTCTTCTTGGCGTTCAAACATTGTTATAGCCCCTGAGAAGGATTATAGAAGTGGCACTATTGCAACAATCAATACAGCATATGTAAAACTAAAAGGAGATCCTAGAACCTATTACATCTCTGCTGGGGTTTAATAAAAAGTTTAGGTACAAGCGCTACACTTTGCTATGAGAATAGTAAATTAGAATAAGGTCAGAAATATTACGGGCCGGCGGGTCGGTGTGATCGGAGAGATAATTAGACTGCTGCCGGCTCATAATTATATATCTAGAGCATGTTGTAGCCGTTAGTTCTAATAGCATGCAATCTGATGATTGTATTAAGCACGCTTGATATAATCAAAGATTATCTGCTCGTGAGGTGAATAAATGAAAAGAGTAGTTATGCTCATAATGGGCATAGTATTTTATTTTGTTTCTGGCTGTAGTATCGTAAATGAAAATAATAATTCAGAAAACAATAGTTCGTCTTTGTCGGGGCAGGGCGTAACCTTGCCCAAGTGTCAATCGAAAGACAGCTGCATGATTCTATATAACAGGTTTACTCAAAAGTTATTGGCATACAATCTGGCAACGAAAACGATAGAGCAACAAACGAATAGACCAAATTACGTTGTATACGAGTTTAATACAAAAAGCAACTACTACACTGCAGGGGATAGTCACGCTAAAGACTTTTCAATTTTGCGTATTCATCAAAATCAAATAAAAGAAATCTATCGTCTAGAGGATCAGCAAGCCATTTTCCCTTTGGCTACGGATGGAAAAAGATTCTTTTTTATCATGCTATACTGCGACAAAAATGGTGCAGAAATAAAGCGCTCTATTGTTCGTTTGGATGCAGGAGAACATCAGTTGATCGATTATCCTAATGCAAAAGGGCTGATATCTTATGGGGTCATCATACATAATCAGCTTTATTACACTGCTTATGATAAACCTACAGACTCCTATTCATTGTACGTGCTAGACTTGTCTGATCGAAACAATATGCCGCAATTACTCGAAACTGGCCTAGAAGCCGGTGAGTTGTATTGTCTCAATGATCAGCTGTATCGATCGGATAAAGAAAAAATATATCATGGTAACAATGTTTTTACTAAAAAAATCCTGAATTATTTCGATCAAGACAGTCAAATGTTAATCCAAATTTACCCTAATCGTGATGCGACTTTGATACTGGACGTGATCGACACGCAAACGAAGAAACACATAGGGTCTGCGACGGATGTGATCGATTTTTCGATTGAGAAAAATGAGGTCATCGTTTACGGCCAAAGGGATATCAAACGAATTACGATTCAATGAGCATAAAATAGGGTGTACAGCGGAGCAAAGGAGTGCCTATGATCATGCTGAAGCTTACAAATGTGACGAAAAACTTTAACGGGAAAAAGGTCTTGAATCATGTCCATTTTGAATTCAAAGACGGAAATATATATGTTATTCGCGGTGAAAGCGGTTCAGGAAAAACAACATTATTGAACATCATAGTCGGATATATTCATGCAGATGAAGGTGAGGTAGAGAGGGCGGGGGATTTAAAAATCGAATACCTCTTTCAAGATGATATGTTGTTTTCCAATTTAACTGTTCAAGAGAACTTGTATATCAAATATGCCGTACTTCATCCTGATGCTGCCGGATTCGAAAAAACAGCGCATGATGTCTTAAGGAGTTTTCACATCATTGATTTAATAGATCGAAAGGTTTCCATGCTGTCAGGTGGAGAAAAACGGCGTGTTCAATTGGCCAATGTGTTTATGTCGAATCCAGATATTGTACTCATGGACGAACCGACGTCGAAGCTAGACGCTAAGAACAGGAAGAGCATTTTGGATGCAATTACTCATGCTTTTAGGAATAAACTGATTATTATTGTGAGCCATGAGAATGATCAGATGCCGAGTAATAGCATTCATTTAAAATTAGTGAACGGGAGTTTGCAATATGAATAAAAAAATAGCAAGGCAGATTTCCAAGCTCATTTTAAAGAAATCCAGCTCATATTTAAAAATATCGATTGGATTGTTTATCTTGTCGCTCGTTTTAATTTCAACAGCATCGGTTTTTTTCATTAATCAATATTTACAAGTGGATAAAGACTTTATTCGGAACGACAATACACATATGATCGAGATCACTAGCAAAAGAGAAGGGAACACGCAGATACAGTTTTTAACGTTTCAAGATGAAGACAAGGTCAAAGAGGCAATCTCAAAACATCTGCCAAATGTGAAATTTCAATTATACAAACTATATCAACTCAGTTTTGGGGTTCAAGATGAGAATGGCAACACATACTTTATATATGGTTTAGACGAAGGGGCTGCCCGTTTGCTTGGAAATTGCCATTTGGAAGTGAATACGACATGTGCAAGGAAAACAATCAAACAAAGATCAGTTCTGAAAATTCCAGTGATCGACGTTCAAGAGGGGGGATTCAGCAGCCAGCAGAATGTCGATTTTCCTGTGGCCAATCAAGGCGGCGTCTTTGAAAGGAATCCATTTACATTATATGAAGGCGATGAGGTAATCTCAGATACAGGCATTTTATATGTTGGTAGTCATACATTTGAAAAAATGATTGAAATCGCATTTCACGTGCGCTGGGATGAATTCGTGAAAAAATATGATCAGGACAATCCGTTCGGCATTCAAGTGCTCAAAAATATGTATATTTATGTCGATAAGATTACGGATGTCGAAGCGGCAGCCAGATTATTGAACGATCTTGGTTATAACACAAGATACACTTTTAAAGCGTTTGATAATTTCACTGGATCTATGAAAAATACGGCGATCCTTGCTTCTTTATTGGCTCTGGTTATTCTTTTGATCACTGCTACACATGTTATCCTCTCTTTCAACTCATATCTCAAAGTCCAACAAAGAGATATGGGGATTTTGAAACAGTATGGGTATAGTAATGAGAGCGTTCAAGAAATATATTCATATAATATCAACCATATCTTTTTTAAGGTTATTGCAGTTATCATTTCGTATACAATATTGGTAGGATTGCTGTTGGTTCCGCTTCACTCTATTGGTTATCTAATTTTTCTTGTCATTTTTTTGTTACTCATTCTGCTTCTTATCAATCGCGTCATCGTCCATATTATCCTTAAAAAATATACAAGCAAAGGAATCATCGAACTTTTGAAAATGAACAAAGAATTTGAATAAATTACCGAACTTATAATTTTTATGTTTGGTATGATCCGATTATTGGCAGTGACGATAAAGCGGGATATGGCACTGCTTCTTAACCAATCGAAGTATGCTTTTATTACTATGAATGATAATTTATGAGTTAACTACTCAGTTTATTGCTATAAATTTGCCTATATTCTGTTTACCCCTTACCGTTGTTCTCCAAATGAAGACAGGAGTGATGTAGGGATGGGAGAAGAATGGGAACATGAACCGGGGACTAATTGCAGCGGTATACCAACAAGAACTGAGTTGGTTCAAGGGCTTTGCCAATAAATCTGGCAAAATCCATCGCCCAGCAACAAAAGCAAATGATTCAACAGCAAGAACGGATGATGAACCAACTTTAAGCCTACATGGAACAATTGGGAGCACGCACGAAAAAAACAGCACCAATGCTCATTTTTAGCTGACTGGCAATACCGATGTTCGTTGCAATGGATCCCCAATATGTTTTGATGATGAATCTCGCTTTGTTCGCAAACTAGTCTTACAAGGGACAAATAATACTCTATGACCAAATGCAAGTCTCTCCATTGTCCATTACAAGCGTTTTGCCACTCATGGGTGAAACATGCAGTTAGTGGACAAATGATTTTGCAAAAAGTCTTTATTTCGCTTCTTCCGACAATATTTATCTGATACCTGTTGATCTCCATCCATCTTGCAGAGACTCCACTAATGATGAGAAGACTTCTGGGTTTAACTTCTCCTTGCTAACGCAAGTTCCGTTGTTCAAATGGAATCTTTTTCTAGTAGTGTTTGAAGAACATTCCATAAGTTTTGGTTCATAATATCTACCGCCAACCAATATTTTCATCAAAATTTTACACTATATTACAATTTATGTCATTATTTTTTGAAAAAATAGGTATTTTCCGCAATCAAATTTGCGGAAAATACGGATGTTTTTTCTTGTTCATTTTGATACAGTAAGGGTGAAGTCGGCCGGCTTGATAAGATAATGAATGAGGAGGAAATGGTATTGAAAAAAATCTTATCTGGAGTTTTAGGCTTATCTCTATTATTAGGTGGAACAAACTTTGCCTTTGCTAAGGATGGAACGACTTCATTAGACTCTATTAAGAAAAAGTATACAAATGCTACTGTTGAAAAAGTAACTGAAGACATTATTACAATCTCAGGAGAAGATACAGAGAAGATTGTTGCTGAATTATTGGAAAAATATAAAGAAGAAGGTGAAAAAGAATTAATTTCTAATACCAGTAATAATGGAGGAATTACTACTCTTGGAGCTAGTATATGTACTAAGGAGTGTAGTGATGCTTTCCGTTATGATCAAAAAGATTCTAAAAATGTTTATGCTACTTCCATGTCACAGGTTCAGGGATACCATTGGAATAATGGAAAAGTACATTGGACAAGCGTGGCAGGATCGGGTATTGGTAAATGGACTGGATCTGGAACGGCACAATGGATTAAAATTGACCAAAAATTAGCTTATTCCGGTGTAGCTGTATCAATATCTTGGCCAGCAGGTTTTTCTGTTACTAGCGATTCAAAAGTAGCAACATATAATGGTGAAAAAAGATATGGTACTAATGTTCATGCTGTGACTTTTAATAATGGTAGTGCATCTAGCTGGATATCTCTTGGCAAAGCAACTTTAGATACCACAACTACTGTACGGAGCCCACAAGGATATGACTATCGTACAACAGCAGTAGCTACTATAGACTAATATCTATGATTAGTAAAAAGATCTTGTTCATATAGAACAAGGTCTGGATCTAGGTCAATATTTCGGACATAATTTAGTTAAAGGGAAATTTTGGTTATCGCACCAAAATAGTTGGTTGTATTTTGACGCTTGACATGGAGCATCTGTGGGCGTGGTATCTTGCGAAGGGCGAAAGGGAGGTCATATTTCGCAAGGCTAAATAGCCTACCACGCCCACCTCTCCATATAAAGCAGAGCGCTCGATAAAAATGTAGTGGTTCATGCTGCCCTTTGATTTGATCCTCTACTTCTTGAGGGGTCAAATAACTTAAACTTCCATGGATTCTTTGACGATTGTACCAGCCCTCAATATATTTAAAGATAATTGAGCAGAACGATAATCTAAGTATCGTACTTGCTAGATTTCTTCTTTTTTCAAAATAGCATGAAAGGATTCCATGCAGGTATTATCATATGGATAGCCTTTTTTGCTAAAGGAATGCTTCATTCCTTTTGATTGCTGATATTGTTGGAATTCCTCACTCGTATATTGGGAGCCTAAGTCTAATGAAGGATTAATCCTTCTTTTGGTTGTTGTGTTGAGTACGCATTATCAAAAGCTTTCATGACCAGCTCTGTCGTCATATTCCGTGAAAAGGAATAACCGATAATTTTTTTGGAATGGAGATCCATGACCGATGCCAAATAACACCACCCATCTTTGATGGTATGAATATAGGTGATGTCAGCTGCCCATTTTCATTAATGGTGGTTGTTGAAAAATCTTGATTTAATATATTTGGGTGATCAACGACTACGCCTTTACTACTGCAATGAGGACGTTATTTTTTTGTAATAATTGAACGGATCCCGGCTTTTTTCATCAAACGCTGTACTCTTTTTTCACTGACTACATAACTAGCTTTTTTAAGTGCCTCATGAATCTTCGGGGCTCCATAACGTTTAGAGCTTTTCAAATGAATTTCTTTAATTTTCTCGGTTAATTCTTTATTTTCACGAGCACGATTGGACTCCTGCTTATTTTTAGAATCATAATACGAACTTCTCAGGAATTCTAATGCATCACAAAGGGTTTTGACAGTATACTGGTCTTTTCATTCATCAATCACTTCGATTATTTCATGGGGATTTATCCTTTCGCGAATATGGCCATAGCTTTTTTTATATTTCATTTTCCTCCTGTAAACGCCGGAGTTGTTTTTGTAACTTCGCATAATCATCTGGAGTTAAAGTTGAGCCATCTTCTAAATGAACAGGAGAATATTTTTTAATCCATTTATAAATCGTTATATCTGAAGCGCCATGTTCGCTACTTAAATCCTTAACTGCACTTCCTGAGTGATAAAGTTCAACAACCATTTTTTTGAAATCTTCATTAAAATTTACCCATAGAGGACACATCCCTTCGTTTTTATTATAGCAGTTATAAAAAATTTTAACTAAGATGTGTCCATGAAACTATACTAACACCAGTCTTTTTATAAGTATATATATAAAGTATACAAGGAGAATAAATTATGAAGTTAATGTTCAAAAATATAAGTCTGATCTTTATTATAATAATCATTTTATTTGGCTGTATAAGTGAAACTACTAACCAAACAATTAAGAATAGAAACGAAACAGGAAATTTAGACTTACAAGACATAAGAACACAGTTTCTTATTTATGAAGGGAAACTGCGTATGTATGAAGGGGGATACAGCATTCCTTTTATTTACTATGGAGGGAATATTTACTCCACATATTATATTATGGAGTCATTGAAATTACTAGGTGTTAATAGCTTTACAAATAAAAGAAAAACAATAATAATGTTAGAAAATAACTTAGCAGATATTGAAGATAAAAATATTATGATGGACGATTTATATTATACAGTAAATATTTTGGAAAATTTAGGGGAGTTCAAAAATAAAAAAATAAATGCACTTTTAGAAAAAATGTTTGTCAAGCTTTACAGAGACGGATACTATTCTTTTGATACTTATGGGAATGAGAAACTGAAAGATTATTTAATATCTACATATATGGCTAGCCAGATTGAAGATTTTTTACAATTGGATAAAACAAAAATAAAAGAAGATTGGATAGCAAATATTAAACTGGATAATTCTTTAAGCAACGCCAGATTGATTTATTTCAAAAATATTCTTTTATTAAAGTTTAACCATAATCATCAGATTCCTGAATCAGATAAAAAAATAATGGTTAAATACGTTAATGAAACATTTTCTAAAACTAAATTGGATTTATTTGAATTGAATACATCACTAGAAATAATTGATTTGTTAAATTATTATAAATTAGACTACAATAAACCGCCAGATAAAATATTTTCTTTACTATATGCAAATCAAAATAATGATGGTGGATGGAATGCTGCACTAGAGGGACCTAGTGATGAGCAGGGAACTTATTTAGCTTTAAAATTCCTTGAACATTTTAATAAAGATGTAAGGAAAAGTAAAATTCTAAAGGAGATGTTAGAAGATCACCAAGGCATTGATGGAGGTTATTCAAAAATTATACAAAAAGAGTTCTCAATAGAGAGTACAAATATGGTTAAACAAATAAGTGACTACTATGGGTATAAAACTAAAAACGAAAAAGAAACTAAGGATTTATTGAAATTAATTATTAGGAAAATTAACTGGGATATCTTAGATGGTAAGACAATTGCACATATTATTGAAACTCTTAAAACATACAATATTAAAATACCTGAAGAAGCTATTGAGAGTATTCAAAATAAATATAAAGACTTAATCAAGAATAAAAATTATGAACATGCATTATATGTATCCTATGTTATGAAGCTTATTAACGTTGGAATACCTAAATTAAAGATTAATATACAGGATAATCTTAATAATCTTAATTTCAAAGATCATCTTTTTTTATTAGGAACCCTTAGTATATCTCAAAGAATCTCACAAAAAGACATTAAAATTTTTGGGGAAAAATTCCAAAAAGATATCAAAAACAATTTAAATGATCCTTATATTATGTGGATTCTTACTATTATTAGTCAAAACGGAAATTATGTAGATATAAATAGTTTAATTAATGATCACTTAAATAGAAGTATAGAGAGTATAAAAGACAATAAGGAGACATTTCATTTAAGAGATTTTTATTATGTTTTAAAGACATACCAACTTTTAAATAAAAGGTAAAAGACATCAAATTCTATATCATCTATGACGTGTAAAAGAAAAATGAACATGATTAATTTTGGAAAGCAAAACAACAGCATCAAATCGATTTGAAATTTTGAAATAGAGAATAAATTTATGCATGTATGTCAGGGTCAAATATTCTATCAGGAAGGGATCTTTATGAACAAAAGAAAACCTGTTAAAAAGCTTATAGGTATCGTCTTTTTTATATTAGTTTTTGTATTTGCATGTACTGTATTTTTTTTGGATTTATATCTTACTCCTTTAAATGCTGCTAAGAAAAACAATTATATACATAAGAATGCTGTATTACTAAAAGAAATAAGCGCTCGTGAAAACAAAATATATATTTTTCAGGATAACGATCAATCCTATAAAACTGTCATATCTAAGCCTTTTGGACCATTCTGGAAAAGTGAGATAGCATTTAATTATCAATCAAATTTAAAAAATGATATTGAAACAGTTGGCTACGCCAAGATAAATGATCAAACCATTAATATGCTTATGTTGGCTTTTAAAACAAATACAAATGACATTAAATATGTTGAAGCTGGTCCGGACGGAGAAAGATTTTTGCGTCCAATGCATCTAGGGAATATCGAGATTTTTTACTGGGAAGGGAAGTTTAATGAAAGAGATATCAACCCAATAGCTCTTTCTGCCGATAAAAAGCCAAAATATTACTATGGTTTTTCTAAAGATGAACAATATGATGATCTAAGGACAATACAATGGCATGAATATCATTAGTTTCTACGTGAAATATATACTAAAAATAGGGTTTTTACTCATTAGTCCCCCGGACACACGATAAAGGTTATTTCTTATAATCGTAGTGACCAAATAATGGGGCGCGTGATAGATGAAATGGAGAAAGTGTTTGAAGGACTTTAAACTACCAAGCATTCTAAATTCATGTGGAAAGTATCTATAAAAGAAGGAAACTGCGATTAAATATTTTTTAATTGGATTTCTTTTCTTATTTTTGTTTCAACTGTTTAACTCTTTTTTAAATCCTCCGATAGCCTTAATAATATGTTTAATTCTTGTTTTTTGTGTCGTTTGTTAAAGCCGATGATAAAATCCCCAATATAGCCGGAATAAAATTCCCCACTTACAATAGAACCATAGTGTCAACGAGAGGAGCTATGGTTCATGATTACGAGAGGGGGATTTTTTATGATCAAAGAGATGTATGAAAGGGGAATGAGTATTTCCGAAATTGCGAGGAAATTGGGGATCGATCGGAAAACCGTCCGAGAATATATTCACTCCCCCAATCCTCCTTCCAAATCCAAGCGAAAACAAAGAAAAAGCAAGTTAGATCCATTTAAGCCGTATTTTCAAAAACGAATGTTAGAGGATGGGGTGTTTAATAGCGAAAAGTTGTTTTTCGAAATTCGACAACAGGGCTATACGGGAGGAAAGACGATTTTAAAAGACTATATGAAACCTTTCCGAGAGACGGCGAAAAAGAAATACACCGTTCGTTATGAAACGCTTCCTGGCGAACAAATGCAAGTCGATTGGAAAGAAGTTGGGGAGGTGTTTAATGCAAAATAAAAGTAGCGCATTATGCAAGATAAAAGTTTAGCAGTTTGCAAAATAAAAAAATCATTGTCAGCACCCCTCTCCCACCACTAACCTTCTAATTGGACAAAAAGTACAGTTAGAAGGGGAAGAAAGGATGCTTACAATGATTCAACAACATCATATCAAATATTTGTATGAATATAAAGGGATGTCCCTGCGAGCCATTGCCAAAGAGACGGGACATAGCTTTCAAACAATCAAAAAATATGCCAATAAAGAAGATGTCCATTCACTTCCAACTCCAAGGAAGCCAAAACAGTCAAAGTTAGATCCATATAAAGCACAGATTGATGAGTGGTTAGAGGAAGACCGAAAGGTGCCTCGAAAACAAAGGCATACAGGAACTAGGGTATATCGTCGGCTGCTTGAAATGTACGGGGAGGAATTTTCCGTCTCCTTGAGGACGGTGCAGTATTACGTAGCGAAGAACAAGAAATGTATCAAGATGGTGAAGGTTATCTTCCGTTAGAGCACTCACCGGGAGAGGCACAGGCCGATTTTGGAAGTTTTACGTACCAAGACGAGAAAGGAGTCGAACAGGAAGGATTTTTTCTCACACTCTCTTTTCCATACAGCAATGCCAGTTACGCACAGGTGGTACCGTGGCAGAACCAAGAATGTCTTCTACAAGGATTAAAGCAAATATTTGAGTACATCGGAGGTGTACCGAAACGAATCTGGTTTGATAATCTGTCTGCGGCAGTGACAAGTATTCATCGGAATGGAAAACGCACACTCACCGAATTATTTCAGAAGTTTGCGTTGCATTATAACTTTCATATGAGTTTTGTAATCCAAATAGTGGGCATGAGAAAGGTCATGTCGAAAACAAAGTGGGATATATCCGGCGGAACTTCTTTGTTCCCGTTCCTGTTATTCCGGATATCGAAGAATATAATCGAACTTTACTTTACCGTTGTGATCAAGACATGGACCGAACGCATTATCGGAAAGGAAAATCGATTCAAGAATGGTTTGAGGAGGACAAGAAAGCATTCGGACGGTTACCGAAGACATCGTTTGATGTCTACTGTTTAGAGAGAGCGAAAGCGGATAAGTATGGCAAAGTTCGTTATGCGAAAAATCTCTACTCGACATCTCCGGAATTTGCGCAAAAAGAAGTATGGTTAAAGATTACCTATAATCGTGTCATCGTTTTGAATGATGAATATGACATCGTCATGGAACATCCTCGCTTGTATGGAGAAGGTTTAGAATCCATGAAGTGGATTCCGTATTTAGAATTAATGGCCAGACGGCCAAGATCGTTACAAAACTTAGCGTTTTATAAAGAACTGCCAGATCCATGGAAGGAGTATTTGGCGTATACGACAGAGAAAAAGAAGGCCATACGTTTATTAGCACAGATGTTAAAACAAGAAGAAGACCTGAGTACTGCGACAGAAGCTTTAACGCAAACGTTACAAAATGGGTGCCATGATCCTGACAGCATTCTTACGACTTGGTATCGTCTAACGGGACAAATCCCGGAACCAGTTGAGATTTCCGTTCCATCGGAACTGAGTCAAAAGGTGGTATTTGAAGTCAACTTGGAGCGATACGATAAGCTGTTAGGAGGCATTTCACGATGAAACAGGTGATTGAAGCCTATTGTAAAGAATTAAAGTTAGGGAGTCGCATTGCCGAGTACTATTCCATAATTGAAGCAAATACCCATGAAGAATTTCTCGTACAACTATTAGCACTGGAAGTAGAACATCGACGGGTGACACGGAAAAATCGCTTACTCAAACAAGCCAATTTTGATGTGGTGAAAACATTTCAAGGATACACGTTTGATCATATCGAGTTTCCAAAGCAGTTATCCGTCGAAGAGCTCAAATCAACGAAGTTTATCGAGCGAAAAGAGAATCTAGTTTTATATGGAGGTGTAGGCACAGGCAAGACGCATTTAGCGACAGCGATTGGTGTAGAAGCCTGTAACCAAGGGAAAAGCGTGAAATTTTATCGAATAGCCGCGTTGGTCAATGAGCTGATTGAAGCAAAGAATACAGGAAAGCTCCACAAGATGATGAATCAGCTCGAAAAAATCGATTTACTGATCTGTGATGAATGGGGCTACATCCCTGTAAGCAAAGAAGGAGCGCAGCTCCTTTTCCAAGTCATTGCAGGATGTTACGAAAAGAGAAGTGTCATTATTAACACCAACTTGGAATTCAGTAAATGGAATAGCGTATTCCATGATGAACGATTGACTACGGCTATCATTGACCGCCTTGTTCATCACAGCTATCTCTTAACATTTACAGGAACTATATACATGCTCATTGAAAAGTTAACCTTCGCATAAGTGGTGCCCACTCCGG
>ERZ1673777.26-NODE-26-length-49010-cov-18.424267_pt1 | contig 49010 bp, 47 predicted proteins | sample MGYA00580138_ERZ1673777 | MGnify/ENA primary metagenome ERZ1673777 (study PRJEB41219, sample SAMN04549618) | soil metagenome | isolation source: soil | place: USA: South Carolina, Cape Romain NWR | collected 2009-05-18 ... | reverse complement strand
GATTATAAAAAACACCTTATCGAGTGTCCAAATTCATTAGGGGGCTAATGAGAAAGAAGAAGAAGTAATCCCTTTTTTAGATATAAACCATGTTAAACGTACAATGCCAATACATTTTGATGCTTCTGCGCTAGCAGGAAAGTATTTTATTGTCACTGGTTCCGGTAAATATTTCAAAAATGTGATGGATAAGCCGGCAGAAAACCTTGGTGTCATTCGGGTAACCGAGGATGGCAAAGCGGTTGATGTTTTATGGGGGTTTGAGGATGGAGGAGGACCGACAAGTGAACTTCCTACACATTTTATGAGCCATATCGAACGCTTGAAAACCGATCCTAATCACCGTGTAATCATTCATTGCCATGCAACGCATATTCTTGGGATGACATTTACTCATAGCTTGGATGAAAAGGCATTTACAAAAACATTATGGCAAATGTGTACAGAATGTATCGTTGTATTTCCAGAGGGTGTTGGAATCATTCCATGGATGGTTCCAGGAACTGACGCAATTGGAAAAGCGACGGCAGCGAAAATGAAGGATGTTCGCTTAGTGGTGTGGCCTCACCATGGAGTATTTGGTGCTGGCACTACAATGGACGAGGCATTCGGTTTAATTGAAACGGCTGAAAAAGCTGCACAAGTATATACAATTGTATGTGCACAAGGTGGGGTAAAACAAGCCATTACGGACCAACAATTACTAGAATTGGCAGATGCTTTTGGGGTTGTACCGAGACAAGGGATTTTGAACACCAAAAAATGATGAATCTATAAAGAATACAGAGGTGAATTAAGATGATTAGAAAAGCAAGTATCATGTTTGTAAATAAAGATAGTTATGAAGAATATAAGCGCCGTCACGATGAAATTTGGCCAGAGATGGTAACAGAACTTAAAGCCCATGGTGCACATAACTATTCGATTTTTCTCGATAAAGAAACAGGGAGATTATTTGCTTATTTAGAAATTGAAGATGAAAAATTGTGGGAGCAAATGGCAGAAACCGAAATATGTCAGAAATGGTGGAAGTACATGAAACCAATAATGAAGACCAATCCTGATAATAGTCCAGTATCTATTAATCTTGATGAAGTATTTCACTTAGAGTGAGTTTTAATAGTCATCTCCATCCATTCAACCTTTATGGATGGATGGAGCAAATGCGTATTTTATTGGACACTAAATATTGGAGGAGAGGAAATTATGGCGGATGGTGCGAAAGGTGGATTAAAAGCGACAATTACTGTAGCTATGTCAAACTACTTAGAAGCCGGTTCCATAGTTGCAGGCGCAGGGGGGCTTTCACTATGGGTAGAGTATTTAAAGTTAGATGATATTAAAGTCGGTTTACTTGGTGCGGTTAGTGCAAATGGTTTCGGATCAGCGGTTGGTGCTTTTATTGGCGGGATTTTAGTTGACAGGTTTGGAAGAAAATTTATTTATAAGTATGATCTTCTTGTTTATATGCTTGGCGTTTTATTGATAACGCTTTCTTTTAACTTCCCTATGTTATTATTAGGATATATTATAACAGGCTTAGCAGTAGGTGCGGGAATTCCAGCTGCCTGGACATATATATCAGAAGAGGCTCCTGCAAATGAACGAGCAGCACGTGTGGGATGGGGACAATTTGCTTGGTCGGTAGGTCCTGTCATTTCCTTGTTACTTTCTGTATTATTAGCTCCATTAGGGATTTTAGGAAGTAGGATCATTTTTGCCCAATTGTTTGTCGTTGCAGCCATTACCTGGATTATGCAACAACAAATTCGTGAATCTATGATATGGGAAGAGGAAAGGCAAAAACAAGCTGAACTTAAAGCTAAATATCAAATTTCCAAAAGTTCTACTAAAGAATTATTTACTATAAAAGCAAATCTGCATGCGATGATTTTATTGATAGGAATATATTGCTTCTGGAATTTAGTCGCCGGTGTTATGGGATATTTCATGCCATATATATACGAAAGAGTAGGCGGACTTACTGCAGCACAAGCTAATCTGTTACAAGCTTTCTTATGGATTTTAACGGTGGCTTCAACATATTTTGTATTTATTAAGTTAGGTGATAAAGTAAATCGCCGTGTACTTTATGGACTTGGTGCCTTAATGGAAATTGTTGCTTGGATCATTCTCTCATTTGCCGGCATGGGTAAAATTCAATTGATGCTCTTTGTTATCTTATGGGGTACTGCCGCAGGTTTTGGAGCTCAAGCATTCTATGCATTATGGGCCGGCGAGCTTTTCCATACGAAATATCGTGCTAAAGCCCAAGGATTTCTCTTCAGTGTTGCTCGTATAGCCGTTGGATTAATTTCACTAGTGGTTCCAACCATGATTACACAATTAGGATTTAAATTTGCTGGAACGGTTATGATTGGATTCCTGCTTATTGCTGCGATCATTGGAGTTGCCATGGCACCGGAGACGAGGGGGAAAACATTAAAAGAAATTCAACAAGAAAGATATGGTACTAACTACTAACGAGTTGTCTCACGAGATGCAACAGTCCATCAGAAGTTAAAATTTAAACCTTAAAAAGGGAATGACTCAGCATCACTCAGAGGTGAGGTTTTGGTCTTACTCCTGTCAAGCAGACAGTAATTAAAAAAGATGGCTGATTAAGCAGCCTGGTATTATCCCCTACAAGTAGACAGCGATTTGATATGATGTGCTTAAGAGTCTACTTGGGAGGGGATTTTTTATGGCGAAGAAAGTACAAACTTTTCACATCTATTCCGAAGAGCGGAAACGGGAAGTCATTCGTTTGAAGTTGGAAGGGGCTGGTCTTATCGGCAGCTCCGCGAACATTTTGGAATCAAGAGCCCAGATGGCCAAATGGATCAAGAAAATTCAACGCGGTGAATCATTGAAAGATCAGCGGGGAGTGTGGAATCGCAAACATTTTTCCAGTTTGGAAAAGGAGAATGCGTACTGGAAAGTGCAGGTGGAATGGCTAAAAAGCGCATCCAAATTTACACGGGAAGGAGTTATCTTAAAATCGGAAAAGTTTCTCATTATGGATAAGTTACGGAAAAAACATCCATTTGCATGGTTATTCTGAATTGGCGAAGTTTCCAAAGATTGATACTACAAATGGCGCAAAAGCCGATCTAAAAGGGCATTGCGTCTGGAAGCTATTTTCCATCCGTAGAATGTCAAGGGCGTTATTTCTTTTTACAACCATAGTAGTTTCCGAGAAAAATGGAACGGCCTTTTCCCGGTGGAATATCGCGAAAAGACCGGAGCTTAATATAATTGTCTACTTGACAGGGTTATGTGCATTCAAAATAGTTTTCAATAAAAAATATTAGACTACCTTGCATAAAACCATTATTTCTGGTTGTTTATTTGGTTATAATAAAGATAATCAAATTAATACTGGTCGTGATTTAGGGGTTGATTAATTTGCTAGCCATTGAAAGACGACAAAAAATTATAGAAATCATTCAAAAAGATAAACGTGCGTTAGTGTCTGATTTAAGCAAAAGATTTAATGTAACTGAGGAAACCATTAGGAGAGATTTGGAGAAACTTGAGAAGGAAGGTATCGTTACACGTACATATGGCGGAGCCATTTTAAACCAACATACGAATGTGGATTTGCCTTTTGCAACGAGAAAAGATATCAACATACCAATAAAGCAAGAAATTGCGAAGAAAGCAATCAATTATATTGATGAGCGTGATTCATTGTTTGTTGATTCCAGTTCTACTTGCTTTGAACTCGTAAAATTGTTGGAAAACAACCGGATTGTAACTGTCATTACAAATTCAGCCAAAATTTTAAACGAGATCTCAAGTGATAGTCTACATATTATTTCAACAGGGGGTACACTAAGACCTTATTCGTCATCGCTTGTCGGTTCTATTCCACAAGAAACTGTAAAAAAATATAATACAGACTGGGCTATTTTAAGCTGTAAAGGGATAGATATGAATCGAGGAATTATGGACTCCAATGAACTTGACGCTGAGTTAAAAAAAGTAATGGTTCAACAAGCAAGTAAGACAATGATGCTTGTTGATCATACGAAATTTGACAAAGTTGCTTTTACAAGTTTCTTAGACTTTCAACAAATTGATTATTTAGTTACAGATAAAAAGCCATCTGATGAGTGGATAAAGTTTCTTCATGAGCAAAATGTTACGGTGATTTATTGATTTATGGATAAATTAAGAAGAAGTAAAACAGTAGCGTGGCATAAAAATAAATTGAGTCAGATTTTCTGATCATAGTTTAGTGAAAAAGAAGACAGTAACCCCAACTAAGGGCAGTCACTATCTATATTTGTTTTGCTATGTTCGGAGAAAAGAAACAATTGAACGAGTCTTTGCGGATATGAAAGAGAAGCATGGTCTGCATTAGACGGCCTGTCGGGTCCGGAAAAATTTTTAAGGCAGGCGATGCTTTTTTTGTGTTGCCATGAATTTAAAAAAACTAGCTACATGGCTATGGAGGCGATTCCAGCCCTTTTTTCATCAAAATAGGGTTTAGATTAAGTGTCTGGATTTTAAGAAAATGTTAAGCTTAAAAAGTCATTCGTATTTTTGAATAAAATGTTAAATAATATATGAAAATATTGAAATAACAGTTAATATTGATAAAATTTAAACAAACAACAAAAATTTACATTTTTCTTTAAAGGAGGTGCAGACGGTGATTAAAACAATCTACACTCTTGGCAGTAAATATTTAACAGAGGAAAAACCATCTATGATTCAAGCGATTACGTTGCCGATTGCAAAGTCAGATGGTGCAACCAAATATGTTGTGATTGTTGATTTTTCTATTGCGGAGAAAAAAATAAGGCTGACACCGAAAGAAATAGGAGCATCAACATCTTCAGAGTTGCTGTGGATTGGTACGGCGGATGGAGCCGCGAGCCCACAGTGGTATGGAACGGTGAGCAATGTCGAATATTTGCTTAGTCAAACGATCCCAAATCTCCTCGAACGCTGGGATCAGAAAGATTTTTACTATTCCCTCCTTAAGGAAGCACGCGATGTTTTTTTTCTGGATCTTGGCGCGGCAAAAAAATCGGATGAACGATACCGTTATGTTTTCAATCCGGCATATGTCGGCGGTGAGCTGACTGAAACAGAGGGGAAAAAGGCCGTTAAGGAAGTAGCGAAACAATTTCAAGCTTTTATGGAAAAAGAGGCTAATGTCAATATAAAGGATGTCCTTTTGTATTCCCTCGCCATTAATGGACAGCTCGTAGTTTCGCAGCCAGAATATGAACGGCTTGTTATCGCAGAAAAACTAAGCGTATTTGAAGATGCGAAAAAGGGAGTATGCGCCCTTACGAACAAAGAAGCCTTTGTTACCGGAGAAACGACAAAATTGAAGTTCAATTATTATATCAATGATAAAATCAGCTTTGCAAGCGATCTTGAGAAAAAATCATTCGTTAAAAACTTATCCATCAGCAAAGATGCCTATCAAGCGATTATGGCAGGAGAGGCATACATTCTCCGCCACTTCAATACTCGTTTCAGCGGCCTTCCTTGTTATATCATCCCAGACTTTCTATACGATGTGCCGTTTGCAAATGTCCCGCTTCAAGATATTAGTGAGCACATTCATCAGTTTGTCCGCACTGTCAAAACGGTTGAAACAGCGGAAGATTTGCATAGGGAAATAGAAGATTACAAAGAATTCGACGAACAAATGGACAACCATATTTCGTTGCATTTTCTTTTTTACACAAAAGCGCAGTCGGCTTTAAAGGTGAACAAGCTGTTATCCGATGTTCCGCTCACTCATTTGCGCCGGCTAAGTTTCGAAATGCGAAAAACGGGGGAAATCGGACAACGCTTTTTTGGCAGCGAAAAATTTAATCTCGGCTTGGAACCGATCTACTACTTAATTCCGATGCGCGTTCAACGCGGGGAAAACTTTGAAAAACGCAAAATTTTGCAAGTATACGAGTCGCTTTTGACAAATAAACCGCTTTCATACCAATGGCTGATCACGCAATTTGTGCAGCTTGCCAAAGTGCATATGTATGCTAACTATAACCTTTATCAATATAGTAGCGACAAGGAAGAACCCAATGATTTTCGATTAGTGAATGCGATGGTGCGGGCACAATTGTTCTTAAAAATGTTGCAAAACCTTAACTTAATTAAGGAGGAAAGGGAGATGACAAAGGTAACATATGACTTGCCTGATGCCCACATGGTCGAATATATGGAAACCATGAATTATAACGTCGCGCAAAGCTCTCTATTTTTGCTTGGATATTTAATTGCGAAGATTGGCGCTGAACAAGTTCGGAGAACAAAAGCACGTGCAGAAGCGCTTGGACAAGCCTGGGGGGGCAAAACGGTAAATAAGCCGATTTTATCAAAAATTAATTATCATGGCATGAATAAGCAAAGGCTGATGTTACTTTCACACGAGGTATTTGACAAGCTGAGACAACTGAAAATCGCTTCTTTGCAAAATGAGACTGTTTATATAGAACATAAACGTCTTTTTGATTTAGCGTTGCAGGGAAAATGGAATTTATCCGATCGTGAAAGCGTTTTTTATTTGTTGTCCGGCTACGCATATGGCACAAAGCGGATTTTAAACAGCAACAAAAAGGATAATTCCGATCCTGATTTTGAAAATGAAGAGTAAAGCATTGCGAATGGCAAAGAAGAAGAGATTCCCTCAATTTATTTGGAGGAATATCAAAAAGCCCAATCCCGTATAAAGTGAGGGAAACTCTTCCTTTCAAATAAATGGTCAAGGCGTGATCAATAAATTGCAAAATTTACTATATATGAGGAGGAATGAAAATGAATAATAGCGATATTTTATTCCTTTATGATGCAAAGTTAACAAACCCAAACGGCGATATTGATGAAGAAAACCGCCCGCGCATGGATTACGAACGCTCGTTAAACTTAGTGAGCGATGTCCGTTTGAAACGGTATATCCGTGACTACTTAGAACAGATCGGTCACGAAATTTTTGTCGGCAAAGTCGATGGGGAAACGGTTAACGCAACGGAACGAATGAAACGTTTGTTCGAGAAGTACGACGGCAAGGTGAACATTAATAAGTTATCAAAAGAACAACAAAACTGGATGCTTGATCAATTTATTGATGTCCGTATGTTCGGCGCGACAATGCCGATTAAGTCAGAGGATAAAGGAAGCTCCATGACGTTTACTGGTCCGATTCAGTTTAACTGGGGTTATTCGTTAAATAAAGTGACGCTTGTTGAGTCGGCAAGCATTACGTCGCATTTCGGTTCCGATGATAAAAATGACGGAGGCAATATCGGTAAAGATTATCGCGTCTATTATTCATTTTTGGCGTTTCATGGCGTTATAAGCGGCCATCGTGCGGCACATACGAGGTTGACGGAAGAAGATATCCACTTGTTTGATCAGGCGGTTGTGAAAGCAATTCCGTTGAGCGCAACCCGCAGCAAAGTCGGGCAATATCCGCGTTTGTATGTGCGTGTCGAATATCACTCTCCTGAATTTATTGCCGGCGATTTGCGGGATTTAGTGCATTTAGAAGAAGCAGAAGGGCTGCGCAGCATTTCCGAAGTTACTTTGCATGTTGATGCACTTGTGAATAAACTTTTGGAAGTAAATGGTGAAATTGCCCGCATCCATTATTGGCAAGATTCTAATTTAACGCTGAACTATGAAGGGCAAAAAGGCTTGTTAGCAGATCTTCTTCCATCCGAGTTGGCGGATAAACTCGTTTCTGTATTGTAAAAAGGGTGACGTTTATGAAGATGCTTATTTTTGACCTTATCGGGAAGATGGGGCATTTCCGGAAAATCGATACGAACTCCTCTTCCTTGTCATATGCTTTTCCCCCGAGGACGACGATTGTTGGAATGATCGCTGGTATTTTAGGAATGGAGCGCGACAGTTATTATGAAGTATTTTCGCCGGACCAATGCCAAATTGCGATATCTGTGCGCACGCCGATTCGCAAAGTGATGCAAACAGTCAATTATATGTTTGTCAAATCCAAAGCCCATTTAAACAATAGCGGAGGACATACGCAAATTCCGCTTGAATTTGTGCTTCCCGGGGGAGAAGAAGCCAATTTGCGGTATCGCATTTATTTTTCCCACTCCGACCGCTCTGTTTATGAAAGCGTGAAAGAGCGAATACAATCGGGACGGTACGTTTATCCGCCGTATTTAGGGCTTTCTGAATTACTCGGGCAGTTGCAATGGGTCGCCGAAGCAGAGGGAATGTTAAAAGAAAGCAATGATTTGGTGCCGATTCATTCTGTTGTGCGAATCCCTGATTTGCGCGAGCGATCGATCCAATTTTCAAGAGATACCCGCTTTTTAAAAGAATTTATGACACGCCAGTTTACAAATGAGCGAATGATTCAAGAAACAGACTATTACTTGTTTGAACAATCGCGGCAATTAATCGCTGTTCCGGCTGTACCATATATAGCCGTTGCTTATGGTGAAGCAAAAGAAAACATTTTATGGATGTAGGCAGCGGCGGTTTTACCGCTGCTTTTTTTAGGGGGTGAAGCAGTATGTATTTGTCTCATAATAATCCAGACAAGAAATTGACTGTACATTTAAAGGAAGTATACGAATACTCGCAAGATATGCTTAAGCATGTGCCGCTGTCTGACGAAAACCGGGATATGCTCGAATATATAAGCAAAATTGTTGCGGTGGCGCACGATTTCGGTAAATATTTATCATACTTTCAGGATTATTTACGGACTGGAGAGACAAATGGCGACTTGCATCATCACTCTTTTATTTCCGCCGTATTTGCCGCCCATCTTTTGCGCCATCCGGCGAATTTAAATGCTTCGTGGTCTGAATTTGCCCCGTTATTAGGCTATTTCGTCGTTATGCATCATCATGGGAATTTACGCGATATTTCCTTAGATGTAACAAAATCGCGCCATATTGCGGAAAATACCGTACAAGACCCACTATATTACCGGGTCATTACATTAAAACGGCAAATAGAGGATATGAAAAAACAGGCTTCCGCGATTATTGGCGATTTATCTTCTTTATGGGACGAACTTTCCATTCCGTTGTCCCTTTCTGAAGAACTGCACAACTTTCTTCAAGATTATGAAAAAACGTTCGATGAAGTATACCGCCAATATTACTTGATCAGTAAACGAAGAAAACAGGAATTGACGAGGGAACTTTACTATTATGCGTTGTTGTTATATTCCGTGCTTATTGATGCCGACAAATTATCGGCGGCTAACATCGAACGAAAACCGCGCGTTCACATTCCAGCACATCTTGTCGACCAGTACCGCGAAGCGAATTTTGATGTGAACGTGACAGAAGGAACGAACGGGTGGCGCAACCGGATGTACAACGTAGTGATGGAACGAATGGAGAAACTTTTTAAAACAAAACCAGAGCAGCGATTGTTCACATTAACGGCGCCGACTGGAGCGGGAAAAACGCTGCTGTCTCTTTCTGTGGCATTAAAATGGCGCGAACAAGCGGAAAGGCAGTACGGCTATTCACCAAAAATTATTTACGCATTGCCGTTTACAAGCGTCATCGATCAAAACGAAAAAGTAATCCGTGATTTGTTAAGCCAGTTGGCTGATTTTCACGCAAATGAGCAGCGGTATTTAGTGAAACACCATCATTTATCTACTTTTCAGTACAGGACGGAAAACGAAGAATTGCCTTTGCGGAAGGCGTTGTTGCTGACGGAAAGCTGGGAGGCCGAGCTGATTGTTACGACATTTGTGCAATTGTTTCATACACTGATTGGCTATGAAAACCGCGCGTTAAAAAAATTCCACCAAATTGCCGGAAGCATTATCATTCTCGACGAAATTCAAAACGTGCCGATGGAATATTGGCCTTTGTTGCGTTCCGTGCTGTACAAAATGGCAGAATTGTTTTCCTGCAAAATTTTGTTGTTAACGGCGACGCAGCCGCTGATTTTTCCGGAAGGGGAAACGGTGGAACTTTTAGAGTCAGAATTGGTGAAGCCAATTGACTTTTTTAAAGAAATGGAACGGGTCGAGCTTCATTGGCTGGGAGGGGATAAAGGCGCATACAGCCCAGCGGAATGGATGGAACTGTTTCAAAACCGTTTTGAAGATGGAAAAACTTATTTGGCGATTTTTAACACAATTAAAACATCGATTGAAATTTATGAAGGGATAAAAGAATGGCTAAAAGAACGCGGTTATGATGTCATCTACCTTTCTACAAATATTGTGCCTTGTGAGCGGAAACGCCGCATTGAACGAATCAGACAGCTTTTAAAAGAGAAGAAGAAAGTCGTTGTTATTTCAACGCAAGTTGTCGAAGCAGGAGTCGATGTTGATTTTGACGTGGTGTATCGCGACTTAGGGCCTATTGATTCCATTGTCCAAGCGGCGGGGCGCTGCAATCGTAACGGAAAGTTACATGAACTTGGCAAGGTGTATATAACGCCAATGGAGCGAGAGGGAAAGTTAGAATCGCAATATGTATATGGGACTGTTCATACAAAGATAGCGAAAGAAGTGTTACCGAAAACAACGGTTTCCGAGCATCAATTTTTTGATATCATTATGCAATATTTTACTGAAGTGCGCGGCAAAAAATCGTTCGATGCTTCCGATGGGATTATAAGTGCGATGGAAGAACTAAAATTTGATGCAAAAGATAAGTCGGGAAGCAAAAATAAGCCCAAATATGTATCGGAATTTCAATTGATTGAAAACGCGCATCAAGCAGTGGATGTGTTTGTCGAAGTCGATGATCAAGCGATGGACATTTGGCAGCAATATATCCAAAAGGTGGTTGAAGAAAAAGATTTCGAAACACGGTTCGAGAACTATTTGCGCCTGAAAAAAGACGTGCGCCAATATGTCATTTCCGCCCCGATTAAACTTGTAAAGAATCTGGATCGGGATTTATACGAAAAAACGAGAATGATTCATTTATCCAACGATATACTAAACCAATATTACAACAGCGAATATGGACTTATTCGCACAAGTGAGATGGTGGATGCATGGATTATGTAATGGATGTCAATGGAACGCATATTTGGTACTACTTCATCTGCAAGCGCGAAGTTTGGCTGATTGCCCATCAGATCGCCGCCGACCAAGAGGACGATAACCTTGAAATTGGCCGTTTTATCTCGGAAACAAGCTATCAGCGCCAGAAAAAAGAACTGCTTATCGGCAATATAAAAGTGGATCGGATTCGCCGCGAAGGGGATACGCTTGTTGTCGGTGAAGTGAAGAAGTCGTCAACCTATGAAAAAGGCGCTTATTATCAATTGTTGTTCTATCTTGATACATTGCGGAAAATGGGCATTGAGGCAAAAGGGGAGCTTTTGTTCCCAAAAGAAAAGAAAGTAACGAAAGTGGAATGGACAGAAGAAGGAAAACGGGTATTGGAAGAGGCGGTTGCTGACATCCGCCGCATCGCCCGCTTGCCTGTCCCGCCAGAGCCGAAGAAAATCGGGTTTTGCCGAAGCTGTGCCTATCGTGAATATTGTTTTGCGGAGGAATCATGATGAAAAAGACGCTCTATATTTTTCAAAGCGGCGAGCTAAGCCGTGAAGACAACAGTATTTGTTTTGAGACAACTGAGCGTAAACGAAAGCTTCCCGTTGAAGATGTCAATGATATTTATATTTTTGGAGAAGTGAATGCAACGAAGAAGTTTTTAGAACTGATGGCGCAAAAAAATATCTGTATCCACTATTTTAATCATTACGGCTATTACACGGGAACATTTTATCCGCGCAAGCATTTAAACGCGGGTCACGTCATTTTAAAACAGGCCGAAGCGTATTTGAATCCAGAAAAACGTCTTGTTTTAGCGCGAAAATTCATTGACGGTTCGATCGGGCAAATGATACAAGTGCTGAAATATTATCAAAACCGTGTGAAAACCAATAACGCGAAGTTTAAAGAAATGATTTTGGATTTCCAATCAAGCCGGGCGAAACTGGAACAATGGACAAGCGTCGAGGAAATGATGTCAACAGAAGGGCATGTGCGCGAGAAATATTACAGCATGTTTGATGACATTTTAAACCATAACCCAGATTTTTTGTTTGAAAAACGTTCGAAGCGGCCGCCGCTCAATCGTTTAAACGCAATGATTAGTTTTGGCAATCAGATTTGCTATACGATGGTGCTAAGTGAAATCTACAAAACTTATTTAGACCCGCGCATCGGGTTTTTGCACGCGACGAATTTTCGGCGTTTTTCGTTGAACTTGGATGTCGCGGAAATATTTAAGCCAATTATGGTCGATCGTCTCATTTTTACTCTTGTAAATAAAAAGATGATTACGAAAAAAGATTTTGACAAACATATGGAAGGGATTTTGCTGTCAGAAGAAGGGCGGAAGAAATTTGTCGGGGAATTGGACAAGCGCATGAAGACAACGGTTAACCACCGTCATCTTGGCAAATCCGTCTCATACCGCCGTCTCATTCGCCTTGAGCTTTATAAAATTCAAAAGCATCTTCTCGGAGAAAAAGAATATGAGCCATATCGCTCGTTATGGTAGGTGGTCGCTATGTTTGTGATCCTAGTCTATGATTTTGAGAAAAAACGTGTCGCGAAAGCGTTAAAGATCGCCAGAAAATATTTATACTGGGTGCAAAACTCAGTGTTTGAAGGAGAAATTTCTGAAGCAAACTATGTTAAATTAAAAATGGAACTGGAGAATATTATGGATCCGGATGTGGATTCTGTTGTTTTCTATACTTTCCGAACGCAAAAATATTCAAAGAGAGAAGAAATGGGATTGCGCAAGGGTGGAGAAGAAAACATTTTGTAGGGAATCATAAAAGAATAAACTATCAGGCCACGTATTGCTTGGGGCATCCATCATGTTGCAGTAAAGAATAAAAAGTAAATTTCATATGTTTTCAGGGTGGGGCTGGAAATCGCCTCATGCATCGGATGAATGGTTTCAAAGACAGCATCGTGAGGGGTGACTTCTCATCAGTTTAACTTTTTATTATTGACAAAAGCCCTAAAAATTGGGTTAAAAGCAATGGATCTCTTATAGGTTAATTTCGAATAGAAGCAAGGTTAGGAGAGCTCAATATATGAGGATGATCATTCAGTTCAGACCGAAAAATGGAGCGCTTATTTTGCCGATCAATTATGAAGAAGTGCTTCAAGGATTTTTATACCGCTCGATTCAAGATTTTGAGCTGGCGCATTTTTTGCATGATGTTGGGTATACGAAAGAAAAGCGGCGGTTTAAAATGTTTACATTCAGCCGTTTGTATGGAACATACCGCATCCATCGCCATGAGAAAAAAATCGAGTTTTTTGACCAAGTAACATGGTATATTTCTTCCGTATTGGATTCGCTTATTGTTAATTTAGCGCAAAATTATTTATTGCGAGAACAATTTGCGTTAAATGGACAGCCTATTCATATTGAAGAGACTGCTGTGAAACGATTGGAAATTTCCGAAAAACGTTCTTATCAAATTCGAATGCTATCGCCGCTTACGGTTTACAGCACTTACGAAAATCAACATGGAGAAAAGCGGACGCATTTCTTTTCGCCATTTGACGCAGAATTTTCTAAGATGGTAGAAAAAAATTTTTATAATAAATTTCAAGCATATTTTCAACAAGCACCAACGGAGAAGGTGACAATAAGCCCAATCCGCGTAACGAAAAGGGATAAGGTGATTACCGTATTCAAAGGGTTCCGCATTAACGCGTGGAATGGTATGTATGAAATTCAAGCACCGCTCCCTTATGTGAAATTTATGTATGACGTCGGCATCGGATCGAAAAATTCCCAAGGTTTCGGCATGTTCGAATTCATTGAATAGCGGCCATATACTTTTGTCGTCGATCCCTAATAGCGCACAAACCCCAGGGGGATCGACGACATGTTTGTTTTCTCATTTCTCCCAACAGCCATCAGCACTTTTGAATATTGACGCAATTTTCAAACTGACGTATACTTTATATATCCATTATTCGCCAACCTTGATATATAAGCGTTTGTTGGGGTTTGTATCTTACCTATGAGGAATTGAAACCAATTTTTCGCTGATGATAATGGCGGCGACAATAACGTTTGTATCTTACCTATGAGGAATTGAAACGCGACGAGGACAACGCCAATGTGCCTAAAACGCGCAAAGTTTGTATCTTACCTATGAGGAATTGAAACCGAAACCGACCGCCGAGAATCGAAGTCAAAACCGACGGTTTGTATCTTACCTATGAGGAATTGAAACATCAACGGTATCAAATACGAATCTAACGACGGTTTAGTCGTTTGTATCTTACCTATGAGGAATTGAAACCCTCAAATCGCTCGCGTTCGTTGACCCTGTCGTGCGTTTGTATCTTACCTATGAGGAATTGAAACTTCTGACAAACTCCGAAATTTCTTTGGCGGAGGCAAAGTTTGTATCTTACCTATGAGGAATTGAAACAAATCCTCGAAGAAGCAGACCCCGACGCGATTGACAGTTTGTATCTTACCTATGAGGAATTGAAACAAGAATAAAAGCGTTGACAAAGTGTCGGCAACGGAAGTTTGTATCTTACCTATGAGGAATTGAAACTGCTTCTTATACCACTTATTGAAAGCAATCGGATCCAGTTTGTATCTTACCTATGAGGAATTGAAACCAATGTTGGTCGTTGCCGCGTTGGGCAAAAGCATTCTGTTTGTATCTTACCTATGAGGAATTGAAACGAGTAATCCGTTTGAGTAAATTCAGCCGTATAACTAGACGGTTTGTATCTTACCTATGAGGAATTGAAACTTCGAGCAGAGACGAGGGGCGAGAAAACGCGAATCACATGTTTGTATCTTACCTATGAGGAATTGAAACTCATTCAAGCGATGTGAAAGGCTATCACTACAACGGTTTGTATCTTACCTATGAGGAATTGAAACGCATAATCTCCTTGTGCCTTCGCGTAGTCTCCCTGCGGTTTGTATCTTACCTATGAGGAATTGAAACTCCTGTAGTGTTTGAAACAGTATTAAACAAAGTTATGTTTGTATCTTACCTATGAGGAATTGAAACACCGTTTGGATACTGCTTTGCAATTCATCATCAAATGAAGTTTGTATCTTACCTATGAGGAATTGAAACATACTCTTGCCGTGAAATATAATTCTGATGTTTTGCGTTTGTATCTTACCTATGAGGAATTGAAACAGCGAAAATGGTTTAAATACTACAAAGTTAAGCCGTCGTTTGTATCTTACCTATGAGGAATTGAAACCTCGAAAATGCAATTCTTTCCCTGCCCAAGACGTTGGAGTTTGTATCTTACCTATGAGGAATTGAAACTAGCGTTTCCGAAATTCGTCGATGGCATTCAAAATCGTTTGTATCTTACCTATGAGGAATTGAAACTCTGCTGAATATTGCGCTCTTGATTTTCCAAATTCGTTTGTATCTTACCTATGAGGAATTGAAACTTTCTTTCATATGTTGTCCGTTTCCTTTCTGATGTGAGTTTGTATCTTACCTATGAGGAATTGAAATCCATTAAACAGATTTCTAATTATTGAATCATCTACAGTTTGTATCTTACCTATGAGGAATTGAAACGTGGTCTGCGATTTGACAGCTTTCGTGTCGCGTGCCTGTTTTATATCTTATGGACCGATTTTGCCTGTTTTTATCTTAGCTACGAAGATTGTCCCCTTCTTGGCGCTTGCCGCTGTGAAGGGCTTTTTTGTTGTAATTCACCGCCACATTTGTTATAAAGGTGAAAAAGGGAAACAATAACAATAAAACAAACATGGAAAGAAGTTTTGAAAGCATGTTCCGTATTCTTAAAGCAGAAAAGACGGTTGATGTTTAAAATGCGGAAGTTTGCTGAATTGGAAGTAATATAACGGAAAGGGTAGAGTGTGGATGGGAGTATTGGACAGTAAAAAAATTATGGAAATAAGAAGCCGTATTGAAAAACGAGTAGTGACGCTGCCCGATGGCACTACTGTTCCATGCATAGGTCAAGGAACATGGCACATGGGAGAAAAGCCCCAAGAGAAAGCGAAGGAAATAAAAGCCTTACAACTTGGAATAGAATTGGGCATGAAAGTTATTGACACAGCTGAGATGTACGGAAATGGCGCTTCTGAACGCTTAGTCGGCGAAGCCATCAAAGGGCGCAGGGATGATGTGTTTTTAGTCTCTAAAGTATATCCGCATAATGCAGGATTAGATAACATTTCCACCGCGTGTGAAAACAGCTTAAAACGGCTGGGAACGGATTATTTAGATTTATATCTTTTACATTGGCGAGGCCGTATTCCTTTAGAAGAAACGATCGAAGGCATGGAGAAGTTGCGAAAAGAAGGGAAAATTTTGCGATGGGGAGTCTCCAATTTTGACACAGACGATATGAAAGAGTTATGGAACACTACCAATGGATCAAACTGTGCGACAAACCAAGTGTTATACCATCTTGGTTCGAGAGGAATTGATTTTGATCTGCTGCCTTGGCATCGGGAATATCATGTACCGATTATGGCGTATAGTCCCCTTGCCCAAGGAGGTACTTTACGAAAACAGTTGTTGACGGATCCAATTGTTAATGAGATTGCCAAAAAATATAATGTAAAACCGCTGCAAATCGCACTTGCTTGGACGATACGCACGAATGATGTCATTGCCATCCCAAAAGCTGGGCAGGAACAACATGTTCTGGAGAATGCTGAAGCTGCTGCGATTGAATTGACCCAAGAAGACCTGAAACGGCTTGATGAAGCATTTCCAAAACCTCGTAAAAAAGTGCCTTTGGATATCATTTAACATTTTTCCGAAGAAAAAGTCGGTTCATGAATGTAATATGCTGGATGGTCTTGGATGAACCAAAAATTTCTTTATAGGGTTGGAAAGATGTGCCGCTGAGTCAAATGTGTCATGCGGCATTTTCAAGTTGACAAAAGTTTTCATTGGCCTTATAGTTGATAACGTAGTGTTTATTTTTTGGTTTTTTGGGTGGTGAGAATGAATGTTGTTAACTGAACGTCGGAAGCAATTTCTTCAGAAGCTGATTGATTTATACCAAAAGACAAACGTGCCTGTCCATTATGAAACATTAGCGAAAGCACTAGTGTCAGCAAATGGACGGCATATGACATGCTGAAAGAACTTGAAAAACTTGGCTATCTCACCCGTGATTACACTCTGAATCCTGGCGAGACAGGACGTTCCCAAATCGTTTTTCTGCCAACAGCAAAAGCTACGAGCTTGTTTGAACAAAAACGTTCTGAAGCAATCAATCTGGAAGAGTGGCATAAAACAAAAGAGAAAATACTTGAGTTTCTAAACAGTTTAAAGAATTGCAGCCTCAGCGACACCATTCAAAAAGTCTAAGAGATTACGAAAGTGCAAATTCGGGTGATGTTATTAGGCTTCTGCTTGTTTATCTCCGCAAGTTGGGCATCGGCCGGTATCTGAATGAAATCAGTGGCTGACCTTTCAGAACATGTGGAGGATACGCTTTCCGGTTGTTTGGAAGAGGCGTACAATTATTGTCCAGGGTTATTCTTTGGTTATTTTTTTGGTTTTTTGTGTATTGTTTCATGGGATTATTAAAACGCAATTCCATTATGTTGTGCAACATCTAACAAAATTTTCTGTGATCATGGAAGTTGGCGGCTTTTTTGTCTTTGGTTTTTTGGTCTTTTTGGTAAAGGATGTCGTTATGGGGGGAGTGAGCGTTAAAATGATGCGGTATTACCGGGAGTTTCTTTCCAACTCAATGATTCAGTTCGTGCTTTTTGTGGGAACGGTCAGTTCCATCCTAACTATTGTGGAATTTGATGGGGTAAAGACGATCCTTGCTTTACTGGCGGGTGCAGTTCTTTATGCTGTCGTCGAATATTTGGTACACCGTTACCTTCTGCACCAGTTTCCCAACGCTATTCCCGTTTTGTACCAGAAACATGTCGAACACCATCAGTACCCTACGGCACTCAGATATTTATTCAGTCCGATGTGGTATGACCTGATCGTTTACGTCGTTTATTTTGTTGTATTATGGGCAGTGTTCCGGAATCTTTCCTTGGTTATGGCCGTCATAGCTGGCACCTCGATCTATCAATTGTATTATCAATGGATGCATTACATTGCACACCGTCCGATTACCCCTGTAACCCCATGGGGGAAGTGGATGAAGAAAAAACACCTTTTGCATCATTATATGGATGAACAGTCCTGGTACGGTGTATCCCATCCCGTCATGGATTACCTGATGGGAACTCACAATCCTAAATCTTCCAAAGCCAACGGATACATGGATGGTGGAAAGTGAAAAAATAACTCAATTATCAAGAAACCTATTTGTAACAGAGTAGAAAACGTGGTGTCAGCATGAATAAATCCTTAGTGAAAAAACAGAGAAAGAAGGGTTTCGCATGATGCATCAAGCTCATGTTACTATTGCGGGAGCGGGTTTTTACGTACCTCCACGAGTGGTTACCAATAACGATTTGAGCCAGCGGTTGGAGACGGACGATGAGTGGATTGTTCAACGAACGGGGATCCGCCAGCGCCATCTCGTGGAGGAGTCAGTGACAACCACAGATTTGGCGACAAGGGCCGCATGGGCGGCGCTTGATCAATCAGGAACAGCTGCGGAAGAGATTGACTTGGTGATTGTCGCCACTTCCACGCCCGACGACCGGTTTCCTTCGACCGCCGCGCGGGTGCAGCACGCGATCGGTGCCACGCATGCAGCCGCCTTCGACTTGTCGGCCGCATGTAGCGGTTTTGTCTATGCCACGGCAGTCGGAAGCCAATGGATCGAGACCGGATGTTTCCGAAACGCATTAGTGGTAGGTGTCGACGTTTTTTCCCGTATCGTCGATTGGCGGGACCGTCGAACTGCCATTTTGTTCGGTGATGGGGCTGGGGCGGTCCTGCTGCGGCGTACGGAGAAACCCTACCCTTATTATCTGTCGCTAGGAGCTGACGGTTCCGGTGGTGAGTTGCTTCGTGCGCCGATGGGAGGACCCGTCTCCATGAACGGAACAGAAGTGTATAAGTTTGGCGTCCGAATCATTCCTTCTTTGCTGCAGGAGGCGCTTCAAGCACTGCATCTCACGATTGACGATTTGGCGCTGGTCATCCCCCACCAGGCCAATGCGCGTATCATCGAAAGCGCGGCGAAAAAGGGAGGATATCCTTTCGAAAAGTTTTTTCTGAACGTGGATCGTTACGGAAACACCTCTGCCGCTTCCATTCCAATTGCTCTGACGGAAGCGCTCCAACAAAAAGTTGTCCGGGAGGGGGATTTGGTAGCGATGATTGGTTTCGGAGGTGGCTTGACGTGGGGAATTCACGTGCTGTCCGTGTATGCACGGTGATTCCCCCAGTCTTTTCCACAGACAAATAGGTGGAGTGTACACCTTACGCGAACGGAACTTTGAAGTTCTGAGAGAGTCATTTTCGGACGCATGAAAAAAGTAGAGTAGTGCAATGTTAGGTAATTCCACGATGCCGTGGTCTTTATTTTTGTCAGACAGAAAATACCGATAAAATTTTAAGAAAATCCAGATAAAGGGAGCGTAATTTATCTTACCTCTGTGTCGTGCTTTGCGGCATGGGGGGATGGAGATGAGTGGAATTTAATCCGGTCGCTTTTACAAAGGAGCTGGTTCGAACATGCTCTTGATAGGTGTGTTAGAAAACAATTTTTACAAAGAGGGCACATGGAAATGGCTATGTATAATTGGTTACTGCCAGGAGTGACCGTTGTGCCTATCCAGTTGTGGTGTACCAATCGAAATTACCTAATGTTTTGGTAAATTTTATTAACATGCACTTTCAAGTTGACAAAAGTTTTCATTGGCCTTATAGTTGATAACGTAGTGTTTATTTTTTGGTTTTTTGGGTGGTGAGAATGAATGTTGTTAACTGAACGTCGGAAGCAATTTCTTCAGAAGCTGATTGATTTATACCAAAAGACAAACGTGCCTGTCCATTATGAAACATTAGCGAAAGCACTAGTGTCAGCAAATGGACGGCATATGACATGCTGAAAGAACTTGAAAAACTTGGCTATCTCACCCGTGATTACACTCTGAATCCTGGCGAGACAGGACGTTCCCAAATCGTTTTTCTGCCAACAGCAAAAGCTACGAGCTTGTTTGAACAAAAACGTTCTGAAGCAATCAATCTGGAAGAGTGGCATAAAACAAAAGAGAAAATACTTGAGTTTCTAAACAGTTTAAAGAATTGCAGTCTCAGCGCCGCCGTCCGAAAAGTTTTAGAGGAAATTCCGAAAGCGCAGATTCGCGTTGCCTTCTGTGCATACATCATCGGGCTTTTTCTTGTTTATCTTCGCAAGCTGGGCGGGAAAACCGAGGTGTTGATTAAAAATCTTGTTCAAAACGCACCAACTAATGAATTGCGGATGACCATGTTTGTTGGAACCGTCCTTGGAAGCATTATTCAAACGATGAATCATGAAATTGGTGTAGAAGTAACAGAATTGGTTGGACGGTATTTGAAATCGATTGCCGACCTTTCCCATTTTGAAAAGGAAATGCTTTCCGATTTTCTCCATGAAGCATTAGCATGATTGTGGTCAACGGTTTAAACCTTGACCATTTATTTGCTTGAGTTTTTGGGTTTTTTGTGTTATTTGTGTTTTTTTTGAAATAGATTAAGAAAGAGAAGAACGTATCCGCATAAACAAAAAGAGGAGGTGGTGGTAACATGATGAACGATTTTCTTGGATTCATAAAGAAAATCCTTGAAGCATTCCAAAATATTTTCATCAAAATTAATACGCCCCTTAGGTAGCGGTCCATAAATTGCTTTGGCAGGTGATTGATGTGCTTGAATTATTTGGGAGATTTGTGGTGAAAAGCAGAATTGCTATCATTGTTTTATCATTGATACTTGTGATTCCTGCATTGTCCGGAATAGTCAAAACGCAAATCAATTATGATATTTTTGCTTACTTGCCGGAAAAGCTTCCTTCGGTGCAAGGGCAAAATATTATGAACAAAGTGTTTGGGTTCGGTGGAACAGGCATCCTGATGGTAAAAAATCAAACAGATGTTGAAGTAGAAAATTTAAAACGAAAACTGGAGCAAGTGGATGGTGTTGAAACAGTCAATTGGATCACCGACATTGCTGATCTTGCAGTGCCTCGCGAGTTTCTTCCAGAGGAATTGGTGGATCAGTTTTATTCTGGAAACAGCACTATCATGCAAATTCAATTTGAAGAGGAAGCGGCATCAGAAAAAACTCATTATGCTGTACAAGAAATCAAAAACATTCTTGGGCCGAATACTTATTTTGCTGGAACTCCTCCAATGTTGTCGGAGCTGCGTCAGTTGCTTGAAAGTGAGAAGTTTGTCTATGCAGTGTCCGCAATTGGGTTTATTCTGTTGCTTTTGGGATTAACGCTCCCATCGCTTTTCATTCCGTTCCTTATCCTGTTCTCAATTGGGGTTTCTATTATTTACAACTTGGGATTGGCTTACTATTTAAATGGTTCAATGTCGTATGTTACCGCTGCGATTGCGGGAGCTTTGCAGCTCGGAGTTACGATGGATTTTTCTATTTTCTTAGTGCATCGTTATGAAGAAGAACGAAAGACGAAAGAAAAGAATGAGGCCATGATCGCGGCCATCAAGCACACAGCGATGGCCATTTTAACCAGCTCGGCAACGGCAGTAGCCGGTTTTCTCGCGATGGTCACCATGTCGCTTGGACTTGGGGAAGACTTAGGGATGACGATGGCGCGAGGGATCCTTCTTAGTGTGTTGATGATTTTGACATTGTTGCCGTCGTTCATTCTGGTGTTTGACAAGTGGATTCGCGAATATCAGCACCGCGTGATGATCCCTAATTTTCATCTGTTAGCCAAATTTGTGACCAATCGCCACAAACTTGTTTTTGTAGTGTTCCTGCTTTTGTTTATCCCTGCTTTCCTCGGTTTTAAGAATGTGCATATCGTGTATGATTTGGAGCAACTTATGCCGAAGACGCTGCCTTCGATCCAAAATCTTGACGAAATCAAAAAAGAATTTACATCGACTGATTCTGCTTTTTTAGTCATGGATAGCAAGATTTCTGATCAGGAACGTCTTAAAATCAAGCAGCAGATTGGAGAAATAGATGGAATCAAGAAAGTAATTGGGTATGACACCTTTGCAGATCCTGCGATTCCTTCAGAATTTGTTCCCGAAAACTTAAAAAACATGTTTATCAAGGATCAATACAATTACATGTTGGTACAGATGGAATACGGATCGTATGATGAACGCACGACACGGGCCATTCAACAAATCAACAAATTAACCGAGCCATATGAAGGGCATATGTACCTGACTGGTCAAGCTGTTTTGCAAAACGATCTGACTACCACGGTACGGGACGACATGAAAAAAGTAGATGTGATTTCGGTTGTCGCCGTATTTTTGATTATTGCGCTTGCCTTCCGATCCGTGGCGCTGCCGGTTGTATTAGTTGGTGGAATTGAATTGGCGATTTTGTTCAACCAAGGGCTCGATTTCTATCTTGGCCGTTCCATGCCATTTATCGGTACATTCGCCATTGGTGCTATCCAGCTCGGCAGCACGATCAACTATGCGATTTTGCTTGTCACACGCTATAAGGAAGAGTTGATGAATTATCCGAAAGAGGAAGCGATGTATCGAGCCATCACAGCAAGTGGAGAAGCGATCTTGAGCAGTGCGCTTGCCTTGTTTGCCGCTGTCATCGGGATTTGGCTGTTTTCCGACATCACGTTGCTCAGAGATTTAACCTTTATGATTGCGCGAGGAGCGATTATTTCTCTTGCCGTCATCTTATTCCTGCTTCCGGCAGTGTTGCTCACATTAGAAAGTTTCATATCCAAAACGACATTTGGCTGGCCTAAAGCTAAATCCATGAAAGAAGATGAGACACTTTCAGAATTATCTTTAAACTAATAACAAACAATAAAAGGAGAGGAGAAGCACCATGAATGCGGTAAAAGCCACAATCCCCGTTTTGACTGCTGCCACCCTTTTATTATCATCGGCAACCGGTACTTATGCAGCGGCTCCCGATCAAGTCGTTGATCGAGAAACGGTTTATACCCTTCTTAATTCCGATGGGACTGTGAAAAAATCGATCGTTGTGGATTGGCTGTATTTTAAAGGAAATGGAAATGTCACCGTGACAGATTACGGACCATTACAGCATATTCGCAATATAAGCGGATTGGAAAAACCAGTGGTGCAAAACGGACAAATCATTTGGGATGCGGAAGTGAAAGGAGAACGGTCGATTTATTATTCCGGCGAAACGAGCCAGCCTCTTCCGGTGGATGTCTCGATCAACTATTATCTGAATGGGGAAAAAAGTGGATGCTCCCTCATTGGCCGGGAAAAATGGCACAGTAAAAATCGAGATAACGTTGAAGAACCAGCTGAAACAAAAGAAAAACATTTCCTATTCCGGCTATAAGGGTGTCCGTCATTCAGTGGAAAAAGAGCTGTACACCCCGATTTTATCGCTTGTTTCGCTCAACATTCCAACTGAACATTTCACGGATATGAAACTCGGTGACGCAATGACGGTCATGTCGGGGAAAACGATGAGCGCGACTTGGATGATTGTGCCCAATCCGGAAGAGACCATCACCCTTGAAATGAAAGGAACAGACATTGAGCTTGAACCGATCACGATTACTTTGATTCCGAAGCTTCCTCCAGTATCAGAAGTACCGGTTAAAGAACAATTGGAAAAACTAACAGATGGCATTCAGCAAATCTCTTCTGCACTGGATCAAATAGGAGATGGCGCAAATCAACTTGCCTCTGGCAATCGTCAAGTAAAAAACGGTTTAAACCAACTTTCTGAAGGACTTGGGCAGTTGAACCAAGTGAATCAAGCCCATGAGGGACTTGTGAAACAGTCGCTGGAAACAAACCGGCAGCTTCTGGCGCTGGCTCAAAATCTGGCTGCTGAGAAACCGCAGGATGCGAATTTGCAGGCTCTCGTGCAGGGACTAAAAGGCCAGCAACAAATGCTGAAGATGTTAGCCGAAGGGGGAAATTTGCAGGGAAAACCATTTCCAGGCCTCGATAAGATGGAGGAAGGTTTAAAAGGCTCCAAAGCCGGAGCTGACAAGTTAGCGGTTGCGGCGGGCCAGCTGGAAAAAGGTTCGTTGCAACTGAAAACTGGTATAGAAAAGTTATCCGGCGGAACGGCGGAAATAAAAAATGGACTGATTACCGGATTAAATAAACTGTATGAAGGGGAAGCTATTTTACATCAATCAAAAACAGCGGCGGAACAATACGATACATTTCTTGGCAAACCAAAAGGCGCGAAAGGGGAAGTTCGTTTTATTTTAAAAACAGATCCGATCGAGCCGGTGAAGGCGAAAGGTTCAGCCGAACAAAAGCCAGACACGGGCAGCGAGGAAGAGAGCATTTCTTTCTTTGCAAAAGTAAAAAAATGGCTGAGTGACTTATTTTAAGAACTGGAAATGTTCCAATGCAACCTTGTAGAGGAAGGACAGAATAGTCATGAAAGTAGGCTTAGCTTTAGGGGGTGGGGCGGTACGCGGATTAGCCCACATTGGAGTATTAAAAGTGCTAAAAAAACATCAAATACCGATTGATTTTATTGCAGGCACCAGTATGGGCGGTGCAATTGGAGGGTTAGTTGCCGCCGGTATTGACATCGAGGAAATGGAAGAATTTATCCTGACCACCCCATCTTACCGGTTTGTGGACATTGGAATTTTAAAACGCGGTATTTTTGCCGGAAATAAAATATACGCGATGCTTATTCAATTTTTAGAGCAAAAGGGGCTTGGCAATATTCGCATTGAGGATCTTAACATTCCTTTTCGGGCAGTATCGGTTGATTTGATTAAAGGAGAAGTTTTTGTCTTTGAAAAAGGAAGTCTTAGTTTAGCCATTCGGGCCACTACATCCGTTCCCGGCATTTTTTCGCCTGTTCATTATCAAGATAAAGTGCTGGTGGATGGGGGAATTTTGAATAACCTTCCGGCTGATTTGCTTCGTGAGGCAGGAATGGATGTCGTTATGGCTGTTGATGTCGAAAGAGAACATGAAGAAGAGGAACCGCGCAATATTTTTGACGTCGTCTACCGTTCTTTCACGATTATGATGACGAGGCAGCGCCGCGCCAATCTCCGATATGCGGATGTGGTTTTCCGGCCGGAAGTCGGGCACATTTTAGCATTTGACACAACGAGAATCCAAGAGTGCATTGAAGCAGGGGAACGAGAGGCTCAACAAAAAATTCAGGAAGTGTTATCCTTCATAAAATGAATAGAAACGAAGGCAGTCATAAGGTTTGGCGTTTCGCCTCAGCAGGAGCAGGCAAAAGGGAAGCTGTCTCTGGAAATGACAAAGGCCATGATGAATGAATGGATGCAACGAAGTGCGAAAGAAACATTGGCTTAAACAAGGTATTGCGCCTGCGGGCAATTGCGGCGTTTTTCTTGGAACGGTCGCGTTCTGGCCTGTAGGCGCATTCTCGTTTCTCTCTAGCATAATGCTAGTGGAGAAACGAGTTTTTTTATTGCACTTTTATTGTGTGCATGTTCTAATAGTGATTGATGGGAATTAGGAAGAGATTGATTTCACTGGCAGAGGATATATTCGAAGCAAGGAGTGGGGAACGACGGATGGAGAAAGAGGCAATCATCCGCTTTGAGCGGGTGACGAAGGAATACGATGGGTTAGTCGTGCTTGATGATGTCAGTTTTGAGATTGAGCGCGGGAAGTTTTACACACTGCTTGGGCCATCGGGATGCGGAAAGACGACGATTCTTCGCTTAATTGCGGGGTTTGCAGAGCCGACGAAAGGAACGATTTATTTTCACGGGAAGCCGGTGAATCACGTCCCCGCCAATAAGCGGCAAGTAAATACGGTGTTTCAAGATTACGCCTTGTTTCCGCATTTGAACGTGTTTGAAAACGTGGCGTTTGGGCTGCGGATAAAAAAGAAAAAGCGTTCGGAAATTGAGGAAAAAGTCCAACAGGCGCTCCGGTTTGTGAATTTGGAAGGGTATGAGAATCGCAGCATTCAAGAAATGTCCGGAGGCCAGCGGCAGCGGGTGGCGATTGCGCGCGCGATCGTCAACGAGCCAGAAGTGCTTTTGCTCGATGAGCCGCTGTCGGCGCTTGATTTAAAGTTGCGTACCGAAATGCAATATGAGCTCCGTGAATTGCAGCGCCGGTTAGGGATTACGTTTATTTTTGTCACCCATGACCAAGAAGAGGCGCTGGCGATGTCAGACCAAATTTTCGTGCTGAATAAAGGAAAAATCCAGCAAAGCGGCACGCCAAAAGACATTTACGATGAGCCGGTTAATCGGTTTGTTGCTGATTTTATTGGTGAATCGAACATCTTGCGGGGGACGATGATCGAAGATTACCTTGTCGAATTCGCAGGAAAGCGGTTTACGTGCGTGGACAAAGGCTTTCGCCCGAACGAGCCGGTCGATGTTGTCATCCGCCCGGAAGATTTGGAAATTACGACAAAAGATCAAGGAAAACTCCAAGTGCGCGTTGATTCGCAGCTGTTCCGCGGCGTACATTACGAGCTATGCTGCTATGACGAAGATGGAAATGAATGGCTCGTCCATTCGACAAAAAAAGCGGAAGTAGGGGAAGAAATCGGGCTTTATTTTGACCCAGAGGATATTCATGTCATGCACATCAGCGAAGATGATGGTGAGGGATCCGATGAAAAATAGTGTACGCAACGTTTACTTACTTCCATATATCATATGGATCGGGTTATTTGTCGTCGCGCCGATTTTATTAATTTTGTATTATTCGTTTTTTGACATTGACGGAAATTGGACGTTTGCCAATTATAAAACATTTTTTACGCCGATTTATTTAAAGATGGCGGCTAGTTCCGTTTGGTACGCATTTTTAATTACGTTTTTTTCATTGCTTGTCGCGTATCCAACCGCATATTTTTTGACAAAAACAAAGCATAAACAGCTTTGGCTTTTGCTGATGATTTTGCCGACATGGGTGAATTTGCTTTTAAAAGTGTATGCGTTTCTCGGCATTTTTGGCACATATGGATTGGCAAACGCAATTTTAGAAACGATCGGAATCGGCACGAAACAAATTTTGTTTACTGATTTTAGTTTTGTGTTCGTGTCGGTATACATTTTTATCCCGTTTATGATCCTCCCGATTTTTAACTCGCTTGAGGAGTTGAACCCAACGTTGATCGATGCCGCGCGGGATCTTGGGGCTTCGGCTTGGACAACGTTTCGTCGCGTCGTTTTTCCGCTGACGTTGGACGGGGTGAAAGCAGGATGTCAAGCCGTGTTTATTCCGGCGTTATCGCTCTTTATGATTACGCGTTTAGTTGCGGGAAACCGCGTGATAACACTCGGTACGGCGATTGAAGAGCATTTTCTTGTCACCCAAAACTGGGGCATGGGTTCGACGATTGCCGTGTTTTTAATTATCGCGATGGCCATTGTCGTCATTATGACAGGAAATCGGAAGTGAGGGTTCGGCGATGCGAAGCAATAAAAAATGGGCGACCGTGTATTTAGTGTTTGTGTTTCTCATTTTGTACACCCCGATTATTTATTTAATTTACTATTCGTTTAATAGCGGCGGCATGATGCACGATTTTCAGCATTTTACGCTGAAGTGGTATCAGGAAGTCCTCCATGATACCCGTTTATGGATTATTGTGCTGAATACACTGACGATTGCTCTTTTGTCTGCGGCGATTTCTACGATTCTTGGAGTAATCGGAGCGTTAGCGATTTATTATGTGAAAAAACGGCATATGAAACAGTTGCTTTTAACATTGAATAACGTATTAATCGTCAGCCCGGATGTCATTATCGGCGCCTCATTTTTGATTTTGTTTACGATTATCGGCATACAGCTCGGTTTTACGTCGGTGCTGCTGTCCCATATCGCGTTTAGCGTGCCGATCGTCGTGTTAATGGTGCTTCCAAAATTGCAGGAAATGAGCCCGACGCTAATTGACGCGGCGCGTGATTTAGGGGCGAATCAATGGGATGTGCTGACGAAAGTAATATTGCCGTTTATCACTCCTGGTATTTTTGCTGGCTTTTTCATGGCGCTGACGTATTCGCTCGATGACTTCGCGGTGACGTTTTTTGTGACGGGCAACGGTTTTTCGACACTATCGGTGGAAATTTATTCACGGGCGCGCCAAGGAATATCCTTGTCGATTAACGCATTATCGACATTATTGTTTTTGTTTACGGTTGTGCTGGTGATCGGCTACTACTTTATTAGCCAGAAAAGCAGTACCTTATACGGGATGAGGGGGCGACGGAAATGAGAAAGCTGATATCCTTGTTTGCGGCCGTTTTTTTCGCCTCGTTTGTACTGCTTTACGCGTCTGCCCTGCTGAATAAAACGGAAGGATATTCCGGGAAAAATACATTGACTGTGTATAATTGGGGCGATTACATCGATCCTGCGTTGATTAAAAAGTTCGAAAAGCAGACAGGCATCAAAGTCATCTACCAAACGTTTGACTCCAATGAAGCGATGATGGCGAAAATCGCCCAAGGCGGCACGACGTTTGATGTTGCCGTCCCGTCCGAATATGCGATCAGTAAAATGAAAGAAGAGGGGCTGCTTATTCCGCTCGACCATTCGAAATTGCCGAATTTAAAATATATCAACCCGCGCTTTTTAAATTTATCGTTTGACCCGGGCAACAAGTATTCTGTCCCGTATTTTTGGGGAACGGTCGGCATCGTCTATAATCCGGAAATGATTGGCGGGAAAAAAATAACGAGCTGGAACGATTTATGGGATAAAGATTTGCGCAATCAAATTTTGTTAGTTGACGGCGCGCGCGAAGTGATTGGCATGGGGCTCAATAGCTTGCATTATTCGTTAAATGACACGAATAAGAAGCACTTGCAAGAAGCGAAAGAAAAACTCGATCGCCTTACACCAAACGTCAAAGCGATTGTCGGCGATGAGATTAAAATGCTTTTAGTGAATGAAGAAGCGGCAATCGGAGTTGTTTGGTCAGGAGACGCGGCGGAGATCATCGCGGAAAATGACAAGCTCGATTATGTGGTGCCAAAAGAAGGCTCCAATTTATGGTTCGATAATATGGTTATTCCAAAAACAGCGAAAAATATTGAAGGGGCGCATCAATTTATTAACTTTATGCTTGATCCGAAAAACGCCGCGCAAAACGCGGAGTATGTCGGCTATTCGACGCCGAATGAGAAGGCGCTGGACTATTTGCCGAAAGAAGTCACCGAAGACAAACGGTTTTATCCAGATTTTGAGTCGGTCGGCAATTTAGAAGTGTACGAAAATTTAGGAAAACGGATGCTTGCTTATTACAACGAGCTGTTTTTGCAGTTTAAAATGCATCGGAAATAAGAGGGAAAGGGAGACTGGGCGAATTGAAGCGGTTAAAAAAGGCATGGATTGCGTTTTTGTCTGTTGTTTTGTTCCTATCAGGAAAACTGAAGTGGGTGCTGGCGGTTTTTAAGTTTTTAAAATTCAGTTCTCTCATTTCCTTATTTATTTCGATCGGCGCGTATGCTATGGTATATGGATGGAAGTTTGCGGTGGCGCTCGTGTACTTGCTTTATGTGCATGAAATGGGCCATTTGTTTGCGGCGAAAAGGTTAGGCATTCCAACATCGAAGGCGATTTTCATTCCGTTTGTCGGAGCGCTTATTGCGCTAAAGGAAGAGCCTAAATCGGCGAAAGATGAGGCATATTTGGCGTATGCAGGCCCGTTGTGGGGGACGTTAGGGTTTCTTCCGGCTTTGCCGCTGTTCTGGATGACAGGAGACCCGTTTTGGGGGCTGGTCATTGCGCTTGGAGCGCTGATTAATTTATTCAATCTTATGCCTCTGCATCCGTTAGACGGCGGGCGGATTGCCGGAGTGATTTCGCCAAAACTATGGTTTGTTGGCCTGATGGGAATGACCGCTTATTTTCTTTGGAAACCGGGGCCGATCGCCCCGCTCATTATTTTATTAGGCGCGGTGAAATGCTGGGAGCTTTTGCGCCGGGAGTTCCGCTGGAAAAAGGCGCAAATTCACAAAGAAGTCAATGAGTCGTTACTGCGGGAAATTCAACGGTACATGCTTTTATCGGAAGAAGAGCAGCAAGAAATGTCTTGGCGTTGGGAGGATGAGCTGGAACGCGCGGAGGCGGAGCTGCAGCGGAGAAAAACATGGCACATCCCCGTTTTGCAAGATGAACAAAAACTGCAAAATTATCGCTTGGAGCGGTATGTGGAAAAGCATCATCAGTTATTGGAGGCAACTCGATGGGGAGGATTGCAGGAACAAACCGTTCCTGACTTTATCCGTGTGCTCCAAAAAGAAATTGAAGAAAACGAACAAGCAATACAGAAGCAAGCGGTATATTATCGTGCGGATGCGAAAACAAAATGGACATGGTTATGTTTATATCTTGCGCTGGCGGTTGTTCTTGCCGTGTTCACAGCGTACGGGCAACAGATTATGGATGCCAATCAGCCGTTTATTTCGTAATGTAATCAAGGTGGCCCTTCAGCAGGAACGTTTAATCTTTTTTGGGCCACCCTCATTGTTGCTTAACATTATACGGAGTGGGCGGCTGCCTTTTTCTCTCTATGTATTTGCAGGACAAACCCGGCTGCTGTTACACAAAGGATACCCGCGACAATAAATATAAATGTATAGGTTCCGAACCATGTGTGTAAGATACCGCCGCCAAAGGCAGCAGCCGCGGCGCCAAGTTGGTGAAAAGCCCATACCCAGCCAAATACCACTCCGCTTTGTTTTCCAAATACATCACTGCACAGACGGACAGTAGGAGGCACTGTTGCAACCCAATCAAGCCCATAGAAGACAACAAACACCGATAAGCCTAAAAACGTAGAGTCCAGAGCGTATGGGAGAAAAACAAGGGAAATTCCGCGCAATCCATAATACCAAAACAATAACCAGCGATTATTCCAGCGATCGGAAAGCCAGCCTGACAGTGTTGTTCCTAAAATATCGAAAATCCCCATAACAGCCAGCATGCTGGCTGCGGTTACTTCTGGAATTCCATGCTCCATACAAGCGGGTATGAGGTGGGTTCCAATCAGCCCATTCGTGGATAAACCACAAACAAAGAAACTTCCGGCAAGCAGCCAAAAATCTTTGGAGCGAGCTCCCATTTTCAATCCATTTAGTGCAGAAAGAAAAGGATTCGCATAGGGAGCAGATGCCGTTTCAACCGGCTCTGTTGCACCATATGGAAGCAGGCCGACATCGCTGGGCTTATCGCGCATAAACCATCCTACACATAACATTGTAAGCAATGCGGATAAGGAGGTGGCCAAGACAACCGTTTGCCAGCCATAAGAGGAGATCATTTTTGCGAATAAAGGCAAAAAAACAAGTTGTCCCGCTGCTCCGCTGGCGGAAAACACGCCAACAACCAATCCGCGTTTCTCTTTAAACCAGCGGTTTGCTATTACCGCTCCTAAAACAGAGGAAGTGAACCCGGCCCCGGTCCCCACTAAAAATCCCCATAACAATGTCATCTGCCATGTCGTTTTCATCCATACTGAGAGTCCCGTGCCTGCCACAAGCAATGACAGAGCGATGAGCATCATTCGTTTTACCCCGTACCGTTCCATAAACGCTGCCGCAAATGGCCCGCAAAGACCATATAATGCGATATTAATGGCCAAAGGAAACGTAACTTCCGCGCGGGTCCATCCAAACGATAGCTCAAAAGGAACGATGAGAACACCGGGAGTGGAACGCACGCCTGCTGAAACTAATAACGTCAAGAAAGTGACTCCAGCCACAATCCAATAAATATGATGTGATGTCAATGTTGAGGAAGAATGACCGCTGTTCATTTTCAAGCCCCCTATAAATGACGATCATATAGAAAATGATTAAAATAATATTATGAGATCAATGCAGAGATTGTAAACAAAAACATAAAGCAAATAACACAAAAAGAGGGTGTCTGAAAAGAATACGCCTTTGGGATACCCTCTTTTTGTTTTTTTTAATGGCAGTGAGCATATGGGGAATCTCTATAGCCGCTCATTTTGGGAACTTTCCTGAATTTTGGGAAAAAGAACAAGAAAAGTGAAAACGAACAGCTTGCTTTCGCTTTATTGTTTGCCAAAAACGATCATGTTATAAAGAAAAAGAAAGCGCTACCAAAATGAGATCCAGCGAAAATTTAAGAAAGGGAGTGAGTGAACATGATGCAAAAGATTCAGCGGTTTGGCGCAGCGATGTTTGTGCCAGTATTGCTTTTTCCATTTGCTGGCATAGTTGTTGGCTTGACGATCTTATTTAAAAACCCTGATATCATGGGCTCCATTGCGGATCCAGACGGAATGTGGTACAAGTTTTGGACGGTAGTAGAAGAGGGGGGATGGACGGTCTTCCGGCAAATGCCGTTATTGTTTGTTATAGGCATTCCGATCGGGCTGGCAAAAAAGGCTCATGCGAGAGCTTGTATGGAAGCGATTGTTACTTATTTAACATTCAACTATTTTATTAACGCGATATTGACTCTTTGGGGAGATAAATTTGGCGTAGATTTCAGCCAAGAAGTTGGCGGAGTCAGCGGTTTGACAATGATAGCGGGAATCAAAACGTTAGATACGAGCATTATTGGAGCGATTGTTATATCTTCTATTGTCGTAATGCTTCATAACCGGTATTTCGATACGAAACTTCCTGATTTTCTTGGCATTTTTCAAGGTTCATCATTTGTGGTGATTATTGCATTTCTTGTGATGCTTCCAGTTGCTCTAATAACAGCATATGTTTGGCCGATCGTACAACATGGCATCGCATCTTTACAAGGATTTTTAGCAAGTTCAGGAGTGTTTGGGGTTTGGTTATATACATTTTTAGAGCGCATCCTTATTCCAACAGGCTTGCATCACTTCATCTACGGCCCGTTTGTCTTTGGACCTGCGGTTGTCGAAGGGGGAATCGCGAAGTATTGGATGGAGCATTTATCAGAATACGCAACATCTGCCCATTCTTTAAAAGAAATGTTTCCAGAAGGCGGGTTTGCATTGCACGGGATGTCTAAAATCTTTGGTATTCCAGGCATTGCATTAGCGATGTATGTGACTGCAAAACCAGAAAAAAGAAAGCAAGTTTCAGGATTATTAATCTCTGCCGCTTTAACTGCTGTGATTGCCGGAATTTCAGAACCGATTGAGTTTACTTTCCTGTTTGTGGCACCTTGGTTATTTGCTGTTCATGCTGTTTTGGCAGCAACGATGGCAGCAGTAATGTATGCGTTTGGTGTTGTAGGAAATATGGGCGGGGGTCTGCTAGAAATCGCTACGGCAAACTGGATTCCATTATTTAAATATCACAGCATGACTTATCTCATCCAATGGATAATCGGTTTCGCGTTTATGATTATTTACTTCTTTGTTTTCCGATATTTGATTCTTAAATTTAATGTGGCGACGCCGGGACGCGAAGCGGATGATTCAGCAGAGACGAAATTATATACGAAAGCAGATTATAAAGCAAAAAAACAAGCTGGCCAAAATGACAGTGACAACAGCTATACGGTTCAGGCACTGCAATTTTTAGACGCGCTCGGCGGACCAGAAAATATCGTGTCGGTTACCAATTGCGCCACACGCCTTCGCGTTAGTGTCCATGATGAATCAACAGTCGCGCCGGATAGTGTGTTCAAATCTGCGGGAGCCCATGGTGTTGTTCGTAATGGCAAAGCTATTCAAGTGATCGTTGGTTTATCCGTTCCGCAAGTGCGAGAGCAGTTCGAGAAAGCTTTAGAAGAAAAAGGGGTTAAGACAGGGTCGTAACGATCATGATGAATAAGAAGTTGGGAAAATTCTTATTTAATGTGAAAAAGAACGAAACGTGTGATTAGGCCCAGAATGGCTGGAATCCATTGTTCCCATATTTTCGATTTGCTATAACAGTAGTGAAAGCGCTCACGTATGATAAAAAGGGGGAAGAACAATGAAAAAGTTTTCCATTTTGATTGCAGGCGGGGGAAGCACATTTACTCCGGGAATTGTGTTGATGTTATTGGATAATTTAGACAAATTTCCGCTTCGCAAGTTAAAGTTGTACGATATTGATAAAGAACGGCAAGATACCATCGCCGGGGCATGTGAAGTGATTTTAAGAGAAAAAGCTCCAGAAATTGAGTTTCTCGCTACTACTGATCCGGAAGAAGCGTTTACCGATGTTGACTTTGTCATGGCCCACATTCGGGTGGGAAAATACGCGATGCGTGAATTGGATGAAAAAATTCCGTTGAAATATGGCGTGGTAGGCCAAGAAACGTGCGGGCCAGGCGGAATTGCATATGGAATGCGTTCCATCGGAGGAGTATTGGAATTAATTGATTATATGGAAAAATACTCCCCTGATGCATGGATGCTCAATTATTCCAATCCAGCGGCAATTGTGGCTGAAGCGACGCGCCGTCTCCGTCCTCATTCGAAAATACTTAACATTTGTGATATGCCTGTTGCGATTGAAGAACGGATGGCGCGGATTTTAGGGCTGAAATCCCGCAAAGAAATGACGGTGAGATATTATGGATTGAACCATTTTGGATGGTGGACAGATATCCGCGACAAAGAAGGAAATGATTTAATGCCTAAATTAAAAGAGCATGTTGCAAAGTACGGGTATGTTGTCAATGATGGCGGAGACAACCAGCATGTGGATGCTAGCTGGCAAGATACATTCTTAAAAGCGAGAGATGTGTATGCGTTAGATCCAGATACATTGCCGAACACATATTTAAAATACTATTTCTTCCCGGATGAAGTAGTAGCACATTCTAACCCGGATTATACAAGAGCCAATGAAGTAATGGATGGACGTGAAAAATTTGTATTTACGGAATGTAAAAAAATCATTGAAAATCAATCCACAGAAGGAAGCGCGCTTCATATTGACGAACATGCTTCATACATTGTTGATTTAGCGCGCGCCATTGCCTATAACACCCATGAAAGAATGCTGCTGATTGTAGAAAATAAAGGAGCTATTTCTAATTTTGACCCGACCGCCATGGTGGAAATTCCATGCATTGTCGGCAGCAACGGCCCTGAACCGCTGTCGATCGGGGAAATCCCGCAATTCCAAAAAGGGTTAATGGAACAACAAGTATCTGTGGAAAAGCTAGTGGTAGAAGCATGGATCACAAAATCTTACCAAAAATTATGGCAAGCTATAACGCTATCTAAAACAGTGCCAAGCGCGAAAGTGGCAAAACAAATATTAGACGATTTAATCGAGGCAAACAAAGGATATTGGCCAGAATTGCATTAAATTAAGGATACGAAACAAAAAGTACAACATTCGTACTTTTTGTTTCGTTCTCCTCCTTCCTTCGTTTAAAAAGAAATCGTTATTTAGTAAACTTTTTAAAGGAAGGAGGGCTAAAAATGAAAATCGAGGAATTGATTAATAAACATTATAATCAACTTAATGAGACTGATTTCCATATTCTTAAGTATATTTTAAACAATAAAAGCGAATGCCACAAATTAGGAATCAACAGTTTAGCAGAAAAATGCAATGTTTCGCGTTCATCCATTTTAAGGTTAGCCCAAAAACTTGGGTTTAGTGGATATAGTGAGTTTCGTGTGTTTCTGAAATGGCAAGAACAAGAAGGCAACAATAGTGATAAAAGCCAAGCCGGAATTTTAAGCAACGATATTCTCGAAACATTAAAATATATCAAGACAAAAGATTTCTCCGAAATGTGCAAATTAATCCATCGCGCGCAAAGAATATTTATTTATGGAACCGGTACTGCGCAATTAGATTGTGCCTTTGAATTGCAACGAATGTTTCTGGCTGTGCAAAAATATTTGTATGTCATTCAGGCACAAACGGAACTGGAAATGGTCATTAAAGACATGACGCCAGATGATTTAGTCATTATTATTTCTTTTTCCGGAGATACTCCGGCGATTTTTCCGGCAGTACAGTCATTGGTCGCGAAAGGAATCCCATTTATTTCAGTAACAAACTTAAAAAACAACCGCTTGGCAAGAATGACTCCTTATAACCTATATGCGAACAGCTCCAGCAACGAATTAAGCGACGGCACTAAACTTAACACATTTGCTTCTTTTTTTATTATAAGTGAGATGCTTTTTAGTCATTATGTCGATTATCTCAAGCAACTACAAAATGATGCAAAAAATGGTGAACAATTATGAGAGGATCGAAAAATTTTTTGTTTTGGAACTCTCAGGCCATAACGGTGAAAAGCAATGTTTTGTTTAAAGTGGCCATTTACTTTTTTTATGCAGTGCCATTGGTTTTTGTCTCTTACCTCTACTTAATGGCGCTTCATGCCCAGCAAACATTTTTCACGCCGGTGATTCGCGAGCCAATCATCACCATTATGTTTGTGATAGCGATGCTGAATCCTTTTTTTGCGGTATTAACAAAAGCAGCGGTAAATGATTTAGAAAGCAAAAAACATGTGAAGTTATCCTATATGACATTATGGATGGTAGCTGTGTCTCAATTGCTTATTGGCAATCTCTTTGCAAGTGCCATTCTCTTATTTGGTTTGCATCAACAAAGAAAAGAGCAACCAATGTTAGTAAAAGCAAAAAAGATAGAGCTCAAATATAAAGGGGCATATGTGAGGCTTTTCGGAAGTACATTAGTATTTTTTCTCTCTATTGTTTGTTTATTTTTGCTCATCAAAATACATTTGAACAACGAATAGAAAGTGGGTTGAGAGATGTTGAAAAAATTATTTAGCAAAAAAATAGAAACGAGAGCAGTGGAAATATACTCCCCGCTTGATGGGGAAGCAATACCGTTAGAAGAAGTTCCTGACCCTGTATTTGCTCAAAAAATGATGGGAGACGGTTTAGCAATTATTCCGAAGAACGGAAAAGTAGTTTCCCCTATTAACGGAAAGGTTGTGCAAATTTTTCCTACGAAGCATGCAGTCGGCCTTGTTTCAGAAGAAGGATTAGAAATACTTATCCATATTGGGTTAGAAACTGTAGAGTTAAATGGAGAAGGGTTTGAAGTTGAAGTAAATGCCGGGGAAACAGTGAAAGTGGGGGATCCTTTAATAAATGTTGATCTTGATTATTTAGAGCAAAAACATAAAGAAATCGTCACCCCAATTATTATTACCAATATGTTGGATAAAGTGGGAGATTTAGAGTATGTCAAAAAGAATAATATCGTGACAAGAGGAGATATCATCATGAAATGCAGGGTAAAAGTGATTTGAATTGTTCCTCTTTATCCTGTATCGCCGAGTTATGTTGCGGAAACGACGAAGTGGCTGATCCCAATGGAGGGGATCAGCCACCGATCTATATAAAAGGGGGATTAAGCATTTTTGGCTTGCGCTTCTTTCCATTTGGTCAGTTCGGTTTCGACTTCTTCGTCGATGGTTGAAGGAAACGCATGTGCGGACTCAAGAAAGCGGCGGCTTGCGTTTGCTTCAGCTTCTAAGGCGAAGACGCGTTCTTCCATGCGCGCGAAACCGCGAAGCGCCTGTTCAGGATGAAAAGAGGCGAGTGTTGTGTTGATGTCTTTTATTGTTTTGGCCGCGTTCGCGCGCGCATGGAGCTCCCATTGTTTGGCGGAAAGCTCTTCATATTTTTCGTAAAGTTTGTTTAACTGCTCGGACATATAGGTTGTTTTTTCTTGAAGCGTTTCATATTGTTGCTGGTAAGCGGAAAGTTTTTTCTCATACATCAGCTTTTCCCGCAGCGCGAGTTTTGCGATGGCTTCTTCGTTCCGTTCCAACGCTAGTTTCGCTTGGCGTGTCCGTTTTTCGATCATTGTTTTTACATGCGCAATCAGCGATGCATAACGCTGTTCCAGCGCCATTTGCTGGGCGATGGATCGCTGCGCCGTTTCGATTTGCTCCTGCAATTCGCGTAAATATTGTTTCGTTAAGGCAACAGGATCTTCCCATTGATCGACAAGTTCATGCAAATCAGCCAGTATGATCGTTTTTACGCGGCGGAATAACCCCATCATTGCTCCTCCTTCTTTATCGTTTTTTCCCATTCGTCTAAAAAGTTCCGGTCATGCATGACTGGTGTTGGCCATGCTGCCATCGGTCCGGCCTTTCGTTCTTGTTTTTTGTAAAGCGAATAGATGGCAATGACAGCGAGCGGAATGAGCAGCCATTTTGGCAGTAAAGAGATCACGCCCCATACGATGATGGCAAGCCCCAGCCACTTAGACGGCCCACTCGTTTTCCATAACAGCCAGCCGATGAGCAAAAGGCCTAATTGGAAAAGAAGAGAAAACATCCCGATAGTGATCCAGCCGCCTGATTCCCAAAACCCGAATCCGGGGCCATGATGGAATGCAAAATGGTGATGCGGCGCAAACGGCCCGTAATGGCGGGGCATGTATGCCAGCGGCATATGGTATCCCCACGCAAAACGAACGATGCGCACCGCTCCATATATGGCGATGGCGGCAAGAATAAAGATGGCGATCGTCCGCTTTTTCATACACATTTCCACCCCCTTTCATTGTTGGCAGCAACATCGTGTTGTTGCATTTCCTTGTACAGTTTGCATTGTAAAAAAGAAAAGAGAAAATTAGGTGAAAATGAAAGATTGCATTTTCCGCTTTGCCAAGTAAACAGGAACTGACGGAAAACTGCTGCTGTCTTTTCCGGCAACTTCCAAGATTCATAAAAAAATGCTTTCCGTCCATGGAAAGCATTTTAGCAAGGGATTTTCACAATAAATTCCGAACCTTTGCCGACTTCGCTTTGTACATGAATCGTTCCGCCATGAGCATCGACAATCCATTTGGCGATGGACAAACCGAGTCCGTGGCCGCCTTGCTGGCGCGAACGCGCTTTGTCAACGCGGTAGAAACGGTCGAAAATGCGGTCAAGCGATTCAGGGGGAATGCCGATTCCGGTGTCTTTGACGGAAATCGTAAGAATGCGCTGCTGTTTGAATGGCGCGATGCCAATGCTTAATGTTACTTCTCCGCCGTCTGGAGTGTACTTGATCGCATTGTCCAGCAAGATGTACAACAGCTGTGTCAGCTTGTCGGCGTCGGCGGCAATGATGACCGATTCAGGAGAATGGAAGTGCATGCGGATATTTTTTTTCGACGCTAATTCTTCCAATAAACGTAGCGTTCGTTCCGCATGCGGGCGAAAGTCAAACGTTTCTTTGACTAGCTGCAGAGAGGCGTGCGCGGAATCAGCGCGGGCGAGCGTCAATAAATCGTTCATTAGTTTTGTCATTCGTTTTATTTCTTCCCTCAGCCGATCGAGCAGTTTTTGCGTTAATTCGTTTTTCGTTAGTTCTTCTTCCATTTCCAGCGCCTCAACGGAAGATAAAATGACGCTTAATGGTGTACGCAGCTCATGGGAGGCATCGGCGACAAATTGCCGCTGGCGATGATAGGCCTCTTGAATCGGGACGAGCGCCCGTTTCGACATAAAGTAGCTTAACAACACAGCGATGCCGATGAAGAAGACAGCAAGACAAGCCAAAACAATGAGCAGTCGCTGAAACACGTTGGAAAACGAAGTCACATCCATGCCGATATACAGCACGCCGACTAAATGGCCGCGAATGGCGATCGGGCGGGCGGCGGTCAACAGTTTTAGCTCATGGGAATGAAAACGGGCAAATGGATGTATATTGGCAGGAAATTTTACTTTTATGTAGGTTAGTTCGTTTTCGTTAAGCGCGGAATTCTGCAGCGCTTCTAATAAAAACGGCCGCATGCCTTTGTTCACTTCGTCGCCCATGAGCAGCTCGCCGTTAGTGCCGACGACATAAAAAAAGAATTGGTCTTCGCTTAAAAACACGACATTTTCCTCGTCCATAAAAGCGAAATCGCTTTGTTTGAGCAAAAACTGCTCAATCGCTTTTTGTTCCTGATTGGCGAGGCTTGTAATTCGCCGCTCTTGGTCATTCGTGACAATCATATAAAAAAGGAAGCAAACGATTGCGATGAATAGCGTCAAAAACACCATTAAGATGCCGCTATATAACGCCGTCAAGCGCCATTGCGTCCGGTGAAACATATCGGTGTTTTTTATCTTTGATAAGAAAGCGTTCCATTTACTTGTCAATTTTATATCCCACCCCACGCACCGTTTGAATGACGTCGCCTGTTAGTTTTTTCCGTAGCAATTTAATCGTCGCATCAATCGTTTTCAGCGAAACATCTGCATCCAATCCCCAGATGCGGTCAAGGATGGTTTCGCGCGGCACGGCGTGCCCCCTGTTTTGCAAGAGAAGGTCCAACACTTGAAATTCACGCGGAGTTAGCAAAATTTCTTTATCGCCATGGTAGAGGGTATGGCTTGTTCGGTTCAGGACAAAATCATGAAAGCGCACCACCTCTTCTTGAAGCGGAACGAACGTGCGCCGCGCGAGTGCCTTAAGGCGGGCCATTAATTCATCGATTTCAAACGGTTTGACGAGATAATCGTCTGCCCCGGCTTCTAAGCCTTCGACTCGGTCTTCGACGGCATCTTTTGCCGTTAACATGAGAATGGCGCCGGTATAGCCGTTTTTCCGCAGCCGTTTGCAAATTTCCACCCCATCCCCGTTTGGCAGCATCCAGTCGAGAATCAGCACATCATAAAACGAGGCGAGTGCGTAATCGTACGCATCTTCCCCTTCTTGCACCCAATCAATTTGATCGACGCCTTTTTTCTTTAACATATGCACGATTAATTCTCCTAAATAGAGGTCATCTTCGGCAAGAAGAATCTTCATTTCGCTTCCTTCCTTTCTATGCTCCTCTTCCTTTTATAAACATCATAACAAATGGCCATGAAAAATAAATGAAAATGTGAAAAAGCAGATCGTGCCGTAATATTGCGTAAAGTTCCGCTGCGGACGTGAGACGCCGGAAGGCAATACACTATTTGCGGGACGCAATTGCTGATTTTTTCACCGGATTTTCACCTTTGCTGTTTACACTATTTCTTGACAAAACAAAAGGAGGAACGAATGGCGAAATGAATAAGGCAAGCGCATTTATGGATTGGATTGATTACTTCCATTTTCTTATTAGTAGAGGCGGTAACAGGGCTTTTACTCGCGGAACCTTGGCTGATTGGCCAGCAAGAAAGAGGAGAACATCGCGCGCTGATTCCGCAAGATGGAGCTTCCGCACTACCGTCGCCATCAGAAAACGAGCGGGGATTTTCTGAAAGAGCGGGAATGGCAGAAAAGGGACGGGATGGCGGAGAACCGACGCCATTAGCTGGTATCATTCGCGGATTGCATGAGGGCAGGATTGGACAATGGGATGTTTCGTGGGCGGTTGATATTGCGGCAATTGCGATGATTTTATTGACGGTATCAGGAATTTATTTATCCATTCGACTGCTTGCGGTGCAACGAAATAGAAAAAGAAAACGTATGTTGCATACGACAATAGAGTAAAAAAATAAAGAAAGGGGAAATGTGGAATGGATATGAATATGACACGATATGAACAACCAATGCCATCGTACCAGCCTCCGAAGAAAAGACGGTTCTTTTCTTGGCTCGCCGCTTCGATTATCGGTGCCGTGATCGGAAGCGGACTCACGTTATACGCGGCGCCAATGTTGGACATTCCTGCATCTTTCTCATCAACAAAAGAAGCAAAAGAAACGAGTGTTTCGACGGAAACGCTTCCGCTCCAGCCGACGAAAAGCGTGACGAATAATATGGTGGCGGCGATTGAAAATGTGACCGACGCGGTTGTCGGGGTGGTAAACATCCAAAGACAAGCGGACTTTTTCTCCGATAGTGTGCAAGATCAAGAAGCAGGGACCGGTTCGGGAGTCATTTTCAAAAAAGATGGAGATATCGCGTACATTGTGACGAACAACCATGTCATTGAAGGGGCAAATAAAGTAGAAGTGTCGCTTGCCGATGGCGAAAAAGTGAAAGCGGAAATTGTTGGTGCCGATCCATTAACCGATTTGGCGGTGTTGAAAATTCATAGCAGTCATGTCAAAAAAGTTGCTGTTTTTGGCGATTCTTCGAAGCTACGCATCGGGGAACAAGTCGCGGCGATTGGCAATCCGCTTGGTTTAGATTTATCACGGACAGTGACGGAAGGAATCGTGAGCGGGAAACGTACGATGTCTATTTCGACCTCCGAGGGGGAATGGGAGCTTAACGTCATTCAAACAGATGCCGCGATTAACCCGGGAAACAGTGGCGGCGCGCTAATTAACAGCGCCGGGCAAGTGGTGGGAATTAATAGCTTAAAAATTTCCCAAGACGGAGTGGAAGGATTAGGATTTGCGATTCCGAGCGAAGATGTAAAACCGATCGTTGAACAGCTGATGCAATACGGAAAAATCAAACGCCCGTATCTCGGCGTGCAGTTAGTCGATGTGGCCGATCTTTCCGATTCGGTGCGCAAAGAACAGCTGCAATTGCCGGGCGATGTGACGGCAGGGGCGGCTGTCACGGCGGTAGAACCGTTCTCGCCGGCGGCGGATGCAGGCATTCGGACAAAGGATGTCATTGTGGCGGTCAATGGAGAAAAAGTGGACAGCGTTGCTGCGCTGCGGAAATATTTATATACAAATACGAAAATCGGGGAGCGTGTGCAAATCGAGCTTTGGCGGGACGGAAGCAAGAAAACTGTGTCGCTGCGGCTGAGTGAACGGGGCCAATGAAATAACCATCCCTTCTGAACGAACCGTTCAGAAGGGATATTTTTTATTGAAAAAGGAATATGATCTGATGTGCAAAATATAATTATGAAAGCATTTTATTGAATCTGGTACCATCTTAGTGAGCAGGAGCGGGGGTGAAAAGGTGAAATTTTTCTCTTCTCATTCGCCAATTTTGCGCTCATTTATTTAAAAACGTGAGGGATGGAAGATGGAACAGCAAAGCGATGAGGAATTTTTGAGCATTTTATCTATAGCGACATAGCAACTATGACATAAGATGTTGGTATTATTTTATTTTCATATTTTTGTTTATCATCGCAGTGGTGGTGATGCAGGATAAAGAATGGAACATTTGTGGCTGCTTTCCGTGCTCCATGTACCGGCCGCTTGCAATTCCGTGTGGTTTCGGCATGTTTTTGAAAGGAGTAAGGGGCATCCGTTTAAGTTTATAAACGGCAGATGCGCATTTTTCGCTTTCCTTCGATAAGCGGCAGCGAAATAAACATAAAGAGGTGTCTTTATTTTGGAAAAAAGAAGGAAATATGCAAGGGAATGTCGAAAAAATATGAAACAGAATGAAACGGAAACACATGCTGTTCGTATAATTAAATAGACGATGATGGAAAGAAGGTGCAAGGTTGTTTGGATATCCATTGGAAACGGTGTATCTGGCCGTGCTTGTTGTAAGCGGGGGATTAACGTTATTATATATTTTTTTTAGCGATATCATCGATGGCATATTTGATATGCCGGATCATCCGTGGTTAAGCCCGCAGCTGATTTTATCATTTCTCACCGTCGGAAGTGCGTCCGGTTATTTGTTTGAGCGGTATACAGGGTTATCGAGCGCGCTTATCGGGTTGGTCAGCGCGGGGATCGCAATCATTGCCGTTTTGCTTTTGCACTTTTTCGTGTTTGTTCCGCTGCGTTCGGCGGAAACGTCGCTGAACTATTCGGAGGCAGACTTGGAAGGATCTCTCGCGAAAGTGATCGTAACTGTGCCGGCCGATGGATTCGGCGAGATTTTGCTGCAGCGGAAAAGCGGTGCGGTTTCAAAACCGGCCAAAAGCATCAGCAACGAAGAAATTGTTTCAGGAACGGAAGTCATTATCGTGAAAATGGAAAACGGCATCGCCGTTGTGGCGAAGCACGATCCATATAATATTTCATTATTGCATAAAGGGGGATATGTATGATGACGCCAATTTTAGTTGTCATCGGTGTGGTTGTGCTGCTTCTTATCGGACTAATCGCTATTTTTGTTACCCGTTACCGCACCGTTGGGCCCGACGAAGCGCTGATTGTGACAGGCAGTTATTTGGGCAGCAAAAATGTGCATGTTGATGAATCTGGAAATAAAATTAAAATCGTCCGCGGTGGCGGAACGTTTGTGCTGCCGATTTTCCAACAAGCGGAGCCGCTCAGCCTTCTTTCGATTAAACTGGATGTGCAGACACCGGAAGTTTACACGGAACAAGGCGTTCCCGTCATGGCAGATGGGGTGGCGATCATTAAAGTAGGCAGCTCCATTGGCGAAATCGCTACAGCAGCGGAGCAATTTTTAGGAAAAACCCGCCAGGACATGGAAAATGAAGCGAAAGAAGTATTAGAAGGGCATCTTCGCTCCATTCTCGGTTCGATGACAGTCGAAGAAATTTATAAAAACCGCGATAAGTTTTCACAAGAAGTGCAGCGTGTCGCTTCGCAAGATTTAGCGAAAATGGGGCTTGTCATCGTGTCGTTTACCATTAAGGATGTGCGCGATAAAAACGGTTATTTGGATGCGTTAGGAAAACCGCGCATCGCCCAAGTGAAACGTGATGCTGACATCGCGACAGCAGAAGCGGAAAAAGAAACGCGCATTAAGCGCGCGGAAGCGGATAAAGAAGCGCGCAAAGCAGAGCTTGAGCGCTTGACGGAAATCGCGGAAGCGGAAAAAATCAATCAATTGAAGCTTGCCGAATTCCGCCGTGAACAAGATATAGCGAAAGCGCGCGCCGATCAGGCGTACCATTTGGAAGAAGCGAAAGCGAAACAAGAAGTGACCGAACAACAAATGCAAATTAAAATTATCGAGCGGCAAAAGTTAATCGAGCTCGAAGAAAAAGAAATTTTGCGGCGTGAGCGCCAATATGATTCCGAAGTGAAGAAAAAAGCGGACGCCGAACGCTACGCGATCGAGCAGGCGGCTGCGGCAGAAAAAGCCAAATTAATGGCAGAAGCGGATGCGCAAAAATATCGTGTCGAAGCGATGGCGAAAGCGGAGGCAGAACGGATACGGCTTGACGGGATCGCCAAAGCGGAAGCGGAAAAGGCAAAAGGGGAAGCCGAAGCGGAAATTATCCGCTTAAAAGGATTGGCTGAAGCAGAAGCAAAACAAAAAATTGCCGAAGCGTTCGAACAGTATGGCCAAGCTGCGATTCTCGACATGATTATCAAAATGATTCCTGAATACGCCAAACAAGTGGCAAGCCCGCTTGCCAATATTGATAAAATTACGATTGTCGATACCGGTTCCAACGGCGCCAATGGCGGTGCCAACCGTGTTACTGGGTATGCAACCAATTTGATGGCAAGCTTGCAAGAGACGCTGAAAGCTTCTGCGGGCATTGATGTGAAAGAATTACTTGAGAACTTTTCAGGAAAAGGAAATGCAAAAGCTCAGGAAGAAGCGTTGGAAAAAAACAAAAGCAAGTAAACGTGAAAGCGATACAGTGAAAAAAGGCGTCAGCAACGCCTTTTTTCATGCCAGCGTTCCAATCCCCTTAATGGGCCGTTTCCATTTTTATGATAGAAAGAAACGGAAGTAAATGGGAGACAAAGAGTAGAAAAAAGAAGTGGTTTATCATTGGCAGGACGAAAACATTGCAATGATCGGTTCATTTCGCTATCATGTTAAATAGTGGAAAAGTTATCGTGGTTGAATCATAATAAATGGGATGATGGAATATGAAAAGAGCGAGAATTATTTATAATCCGACATCTGGTCGGGAAATCTTCAAGAGGCATTTGCCAGATGTGTTAGAGCGATTAGAAAAAGCGGGCTATGAAACATCCTGTCATGCGACGACAGGTGCAGGAGATGCGACAGAAGCGGCGCGCAAAGCGGTGGAGCGCGAGTTTGATTTGGTCGTCGCCGCTGGCGGGGATGGAACAATAAATGAAGTCGTCAACGGTATTGCTGATCAAGACTATCGTCCAAAGCTGGCGATTATCCCTGTCGGCACAACGAATGACTTTGCCCGCGCCATCGGCGTGCCGCGTTCCATTGAAGGAGCCTGTGACGTGATTACAAGAGGGGAAGCCGTTCCGATTGATATCGGCTCCGTAACCAATGAAGAAAAAACGCGCTATTTTATTAACATTGCGGGCGGCGGCCGCTTAACAGAACTTACATATGAAGTGCCAAGCAAGTTGAAAACAGTGCTTGGCCAACTTGCTTATTACTTAAAAGGAATGGAGATGCTGCCATCGATTAAAGCGACAGAGGCGCGTATCGAATATGATGGAAAATTGTTTGAAGGCGAGATTATGCTCTTTTTAGTATCGCTCACCAACTCTGTCGGCGGCTTTGAAAAATTGGCGCCGGATTCTTCGCTGAACGATGGCATGTTTGATTTAATTATTTTAAAGAAAACGAATTTGGCCGAGTTTATCCGGCTGGTGACGCTTGCGGCGCGCGGGGAACATATTAATGACCCGCACCTTATTTACACGAAAGCCAACCGCATTAAAGTGACTTCCCCGAACAACATGCAGTTAAATTTAGACGGGGAATTTGGCGGCATGCTACCAGGAGAATTTGTGAATTTGTACCAACATTTAGAAGTATTCGTTCCAAAAGAAAAAGCAGAACAAATAAGAGCGGGTGAATAACCTGCTCTCTTTTTGTGTTGTCCGGAATTGTGTGCTACAATCGTGAAGGCACCAGTCGATAATTTGGGAAGAAGTTTTCTGCAGATTTTTGGCTAAAAAGCGGAAATTTTTTATATAGCTCGCTAGTTTTTTGAAAGGTGAAGAACAATGGCGAATATCGAAGCACCAGTAGCGAAAAATGAATATTATGACGCAACATTTGAAGATTTGACACATGACGGGTTAGGTGTCGCAAAAATCGATGGATTCCCGATTTTTGTCAAAAACGGCTTGCCGGGTGAGAGGGCGAAAATCAAAGTAATCAAAGTGAAGAAAGGATATGGCTACGGACGCCTCATCGAGCTGTATGAGCAAAGCCCGGACCGCGCCGAGCCGCCATGTCCGATTTACAAGCAATGCGGCGGCTGCCAGCTGCAGCACTTAAGCTACGATGGGCAGCTTCGCGCGAAACAAAAACAGGTGAAAGAAGTGATGGCGCGCATCGGCAAATTGGAAAATGTCATCGTGCATCCGGTCATCGGCATGAAAAATCCGTGGCGCTACCGCAACAAAGCGCAAGTGCCTGTCGGCGAGCGCGAAGGCAGGCTTGTCGCCGGCTTTTACCAAGAGCGCAGCCACGAAATTATCGATATGGACACATGCTTGATCCAGCAAGAAATGAATGATGCCGTTGTGCGGACGGTGAAAAAGATTTGCGAAAAATACCGCATTCCTGTTTATAACGAAGCAACGCATAAAGGAGTGCTCCGCCATATTATGGCGCGTTACGGGGCGGCGACGCAGGAAGTGATGGTTGTCCTCATTACCCGCACGGCAGAGTTGCCGCACAAAAAGAAAATTGTGCAGGAAATCATTGAATCAGTGCCAAATGTTAAGTCGATTATTCAAAACATCAATCCGAAAAAGACGAACGTCATTATGGGTGACGAGACGAAAGTGTTGTGGGGAGCCGAGTACATTTATGATTACATCGGTGATATTCAATTCGCGATCTCGGCACGTTCTTTTTATCAAGTCAATCCCGCGCAGACGAAAGTGTTGTATGAAAAAGCGTTGGAATACGCGCAATTAACGGGGGAAGAAACGGTTATTGACGCCTACTGCGGCATCGGCACAATTTCCTTGTTTTTAGCGAAAAAAGCGAAAAAAGTGTTCGGCGTTGAAGTCGTGCCGGAAGCTATTGAAGATGCCAAGCGCAATGCAGCATTAAATCGCATCACTAACGTCGAATTTGCCGTCGGCGAGGCGGAGGCGGTCATTCCAAAATGGTACAAGCAAGGCATCCGTGCTGATTGTATCGTCGTCGATCCGCCGCGCAAAGGCTGTGATGAAACGCTTTTGCAAACGATCATCGCCATGAAGCCAAAGCGCGTGGTGTATGTGTCCTGCAACCCGGCGACATTGGCAAGAGATTTGCGAATCCTCGAAGACGGCGGGTACCAAACATTAGAAGTGCAGCCGGTGGATATGTTTCCGCATACTGCGCATGTGGAATGCTGCGCGTTGCTCGTAAAAAAAACTATAGTTCTGAAATAAACATTTGCGATTGAAAATAAAGTTTTGCGAAAAGCAGAAAGACAGGGGAGAAGGGAAAATCCTTCTCCTTCAAGCTTTGAACTCACTTTTTTAGCAAGACTTTTATTTTGAAATTTCAATGAAGGAATCTTATGTTAATTACGCGTTATAATATTTATAGAAAAGACACGAGGATGAGGTTATGATGCTATTGGAAGTATCTAACAATCCTAAGAGAGATTTTTTGTATAAATTTGGGAAAACAGCGTGGTATGAATATTATGCAGGATATTCACCTCGATTTGTTAAAAATATTTTAGATATCCTTAATCTACAAGAAGGGGATATTATCTTAGATCCTTGGAATGGAAGTGGAACGACAACTCAAGTTGCGGCAGAAAATAAATATTATTCGGTAGGATTTGATATTAATCCTATTATGGTAATAGTTTCAAAGGCGAGGTGCGTTAATAGAAATTCTATACCAAAGTTATTAATGATATGTGAAAAAATAATAAAGAAAGCAAGATACTATAGGAAATATCCTTGGATTTCGCCCGAACCACTAGAAATTTGGCTAACACCAAAGAGTGCAAAAGTATTTAGAAATATTGAAAGGGCTATTCAACAGATTGCTTGTGATAAAGATAAATATTTGATAATTTTTTATGAAGAGAGCTTGGAATTTATAAACAGTGTGGCTGCCTTTTTTTATGTTGCATTATTTAGAACCTTAAAAAATTTTTTGGGAAAATTTAGAGCATCTAACCCTACTTGGATTAAGAAACCAAAATCTCCAGAGGAAAGAGTTGATTTAAAAAAAGAGGATATTTTTAGGGAGTTCCAATATCAAGTTGAATTTATGATAAATCAATTTGAGCATGAATCAGATAGTTATGTTGATTTAGAACGATTAACGAAAATATATACATGCTCATTGAAAAGTTAACCTTCGCATAAGTGGTGCCCACTCCGGTT
>ERZ1673777.24-NODE-24-length-51580-cov-18.720408_pt1 | contig 51580 bp, 54 predicted proteins | sample MGYA00580138_ERZ1673777 | MGnify/ENA primary metagenome ERZ1673777 (study PRJEB41219, sample SAMN04549618) | soil metagenome | isolation source: soil | place: USA: South Carolina, Cape Romain NWR | collected 2009-05-18 ... | reverse complement strand
TGGTGGATTTTTTATGTGCATTTATGCATTCGTTATGCGTTTTGCAACACGTTCAAGTATATTAACCGCTCTTTATATTATGTTGTCTCATTGATGAAGCATATGAACGAAAAAGCGATAGAATGGATGAGTGATATTGCGGGAAAAAATGAAGTGCTTAAAACCGTTTTTTTTGGTCACTGATATTGGATTTATTGTATATTGGTTCATCACGCTTTTCCATCTCATACCTGAAAGTGTAGCGTTTAAAGATTATGATAATCCAATTATTGTTGCATGGAACTGGTCTTTTTTTCCGTTGGATATTCTTATTTCCATAACCGGTCTTTACAGCATATATCAATATCATAAAAACAACCCGGCGTGGACGAATTACGCTTTAGTTTCTCTTGTTTTGACTTTTTGTTCCGGCTTGCAGGCCATTGCATTTTGGGCTTTCCGCAAAGATTTTGACATCACTTGGTGGGCTGCCAACTTGTATTTAATGATTTACCCGTTGTTTTTTATTAAAGATTTTATTGCCGAAAAGAATAAGGACCGTCTGTGAAGGTATGATGGATCAAAATTGTTGGTGAAATGCGGTTATGACTTATTTAAGAAAAAGGGGTGTTGATCGTGTATTTTCTTATTTGGGGCTTTCTTGTCTGGTTAGGAGCAACCCTCATTTTCCGGTTTTTTGGCCATTTTTTCTTCCATCCAGAAAACGCTTTACTTCTTCTTTTGTCCTATCTGCTTGTTGTTCCGGTCATTGCTTTATTAACCTATCCGCTGTACAAGCTTAAAGACTTGACAAAAGAGGAACGTTTAAAAGCCGCTATGTTTATCGCGCTTCCTGGCATGTTCATTGATACGGTTGTGTTAGTGATCTTTCCAGATGTGTTTACGAATTTACCTGTGCAATCCGATCGGTATTTTGGTTCTTGGTTATTATGGGCGTACAGTTTAATTTTGATAACGGGTCTTCCGTTAAAAAAGCGAGAGGGAGGTGACAAATGAAAAAATGTTTAAAATGTTTGTCTGGCCGTTTTACAGGCTTTGGGGCAGCAATGCTACGGAATATTATGAAAGCAAGGGGATAAACACATGTTTCACCGCAAAAATAATATTTCTTCTGAAATCGATTGGCTCAAAGGTCATACGTACCGTATACAATTGCATGAATTCGATGATGATTCCGATTTGTATTTTTTAAAACCTTTACTGCAAAATAAACGGATCGTTTTTTTGGGAGAGAATGGCCACGGGGTGGCAGAGCATAGCCTGATTAAAACAAAGATGATTAAGTACTTACATAAAAAATTGGGGTTTCGAGTTTTAGCATTTGAAAGCAGCTTCAGTGACTGCAGCTTATGCTTTTATCAACAAGATCAACTGGATGCAAGGCAATGGATGAAACATTCTTTATTTAAAGTCTGGCATACAGAGGAAGTCGAAATGCTTTTTCATTATGCGAAAGAAACGCAATTATCCAATCATCCTCTTATCTTAACAGGATTGGATATTCAGCCTACCTCCAGCGATCATATCACCGGCAAGTTTTTGGCAGAAGTATTTTCCAATATGGATAAGGCCTATGGTGAGAAAATGGTAGAGTTGGAACAAGAAATGTTTTACCAATATGCAAATTCCCGTAATCCGTCCATTTCCAAAAAGGAACGTAAGCGAAAATGCAAAGAATGGATGAAGCTTTATCAAGAATTCCTTCTTTTATTGGATGAAAACAGTCTTGAATTACAAAATAAGTTTGGAAAAGACGTTTTTTTGCTTGTGCAGAGAATTTTGCAAAACCGAATTTCCCTTATCCAGATGATCTCTTCCCGCTTCATGAAAGCGATAAAAATCCGGAATAAGGCAATGGCTGACAATATTTCGTGGCTGGCACAGGAGATGTTTCCAAATGAGAAGATAATAGTATGGGCGCACAATGGGCATATAATGAAACAATCTAGGAGATTGCTAGGATTTCCATCGACATTTTCTTATTTACCTCCCAAAATCAAGGAATTCTCCTATACCATTGGCTTCTTTATGTATAGTGGGCAAGCAGCGGAAAATAATCGCAGCGTATATGAAGTGCGGCAGCCTGGCCAAGACAGCATCGAGTTTCGCATCAAGCAAGCCGGGCATGAAATTGGCTTTTTCGATATCTCGCAGCAAAGAAAAGTGCCCCAAAACCGCTGGCTTTTTCAGCACACTTACACAATGCATGAAGGGAAGCAATTAAATCTTATCAAACCTAGCGCTTGTTATGACGGGCTTGTCGTTTGTTCAAAAACATCTTCTCCAAAGTACATCAATTTAGATTGAAATTGGCCAAAGAAAGATAAGGTTCCACGTTTGGCGGCCATGGTGCCAGGCATCTGTCGGTCAAGAAAAATGTTCATTTGGTTTAAAAAGAGATATAGGTAGAAACAAGGGCGTTTAAAATGAATAAACATCGAAAACTTTCGATAGATGTGATGATAGGTTTTCCTTTCTTTTTTATCGTGAGTGTTATGACAGGAAAATGGCAATCTTTCTTTGGAGTTTGCTTCCACGTTTTATGGGTGGGATAACAGGATTGATTGCTTTAAGAAATGCAAACATTATTAGGAGTAGCGTAATGAATCTTTTAAGTCGAAACTGTTTATTTTCGAAAAGATGACTGAAGTCATTGTTTGGCCTACGAAATTGTGACTGAAGATAGTAAGTACAAATTTGAAAATACTGTAACATACATATTAAAAGAAAGGAGGAAAAGATGCTATGTATCAACGTTTCGTTTCCGATTCAAAAAAGGGGAGAATAAGATGATATGGATAAAGAAAGGAATACAACAACCAGTTGTTACACTCCTTTTGTTTATCGCGCTGAGCCTTGCCGGGGTCTTTTCTTATTTTGAAATGGATAAACAAGAAGATCCTGAGTTTTTAGTGAATGGCGTAGCCATTGTGACTGCTTATCCCGGAGCGGGAAGTGAAAAGGTAGAACAATTGGTTACCAATGTGTTGGAGAAGAAAATCAAGACGGTTTCTGAAGTACAAAATATAGAGTCTTTTTCGCTTCCGAATGTATCCACCTTGTTTGTGACCTTTAAAGAAGGAAATAATCTGGAAAAAGCACAGCAAAAAGTAAAGGAGCAGGTGGACCAGGCGAAAAGGCTTTTACCTGAAGATGCAACGGAACCAGAAATCAAGACGGATCTATCTGAGATGGCGTTTATGATTGTTCATCTTTCTCAAGATGGCCAAATCAATCACGAGGAATTGAAAGAGAAAGCGAATGATCTGCAGAAACGGTTTGACCGAGTAACAGGAGTCAAGCGAACAGAAATCTTGGGATTAGCGGATCAGCGGGTCGAAATCAATGTCGATATCCCGAAACTGAAAAGCTTGGGACTTTCTTGGCTGCAAGTAATGCAGGTTTTACAAAAAAATCATGTGCAAATTCCAGAAGGCACTTTAAAAGGAAATGAAAAAAAGAATGTCCTGACCGTCGGAGGGCTTGGCAATCCGGATCAGATCGCAAATCTTCCAGTCTTTCAGGATCCCGAGTCAGGCAAGCAATTGGTTGTCAAGGACTTTGCTAAAGTTAAATGGGGATACGAAAAGGAAAGCACGAAAATTTTAACAGGTGAAAAGCAAAGTGCAGCGATAATTGTTTATGTGGACTATCATGTAGATGCCAGAAAAACAGGAGAGGAATTAAGAAAAGCTTATCAATCTTGGCAGAAAGAATTACCGAAACAATATACGGGGAAGGTTGTTTTTGATCAAAGTGAAAGCGTAAATAAAAAGTTTCATGAACTGTATCGTGAATTAGGCGTCGGTATATTGGTTGTTATCGTGATCTGCCTGTTAGGATTAGCCGTCCGCTCCGCGTTGATTACCAGTCTTAGCGTGCCGGTTACCGTGTGTATCTCATTATTTTTCTTAAATCTTTGGGGAGTGAGTTTGCATCAGATTTCCATTGCTTCGATTATCCTCGTTTTAGGCATTTTAGTGGACGATTCGATTGTCTCCAATGAGAATATTGAGAGACATGTAACCGAAAACGGGAATAACATAGGGAATATTATTAAAGCTGTATATGAAGTAACGCCTTCAATTATTGTCGCAACATTGACGATTGTTGTCGGCTTTGCTCCCCTTTATTTCTTAGAAGGGGATACGGGGCGTTTTATCCATTCGATCCCGCAAGTAATCATTGTGACTTTGCTTGTTTCACTACTTGTCTCACTGTTCTTTATTCCAGCATTGCGGGCAAGATTCGGATTAAAAGGACAAGCAAAAGAAAGTGAGTGGCTGCTGCGAGGATGGTCTGTTCTACAGTCTAAATATGAGCAGTTAGCGACGAAAACATTAAAAAGAGCTCCATTATGGATTGCTATCTTTTTTGGGGTAAGTACCGCCTTATTGGCTTTGCTGCCATTATTGCAAGTACAGTTTTTCCCTAAGGCGGATGGACGATCCCAGTTAGTGGTCGATATTCGTTTACCACAAGGGTCCAGTCTCGAACAGACAGAGCGCGTAGTGAAAAAAGTAAGAGAAATCGTCAAGCGTGATAAAGCGATCGATTTTGATATCACCTACTTGGGACAATTGATGCCGAGAATTTACTATAATGAGAAACCGGTAGATCGCGGGGAATCTGTAGCACAGATGATGCTGCATCTCAATGAGACTGGAGTTAAGGAAACGGAAAAGGTTGTTGATCGACTGAATGAGCAGTTAAAAGGGAAATTTCCAAAAGATACGCGTGTGTTAGTACGGCAGTTTGAGCAAGGACCACCCATTGAAGCACCTATCCAAATTCGGATGAAAGGAGAAAATTTAGCCCAGCTGCAAAAGATTTCGGAAGATGTCAAAAGAGAGTTGGATGGGATCCCCCATATTACCCAGACCCAGTCATCGCTTGGAAGAAAAACTTCCGAAGTATCTGTCACTCCTGATAAGGAAAAGAGCCTGAAATACGGAATCTTTCCACAAGATATCGCTTTAAACCATCGATTTGCCCTTGAGGGGATCGAAGTGGGCAAAGCATTTATTGAAAACGAATCGTTTCCTGTTTTATTGAAGGCAAACCAATCACCAAGAAATATAGAAGAATTAGGGGAATTTTGGGTTTCCGCCGTTTTCCCGAACGGCCAAAGCCAATATGTGCCTCTCAATCAGATTGCTAAAATATCGACTGTTCAAACCGTCCCGCAGATCACTCATTATAACGGAGAGCGGCAAGCCGTAGTGACAGCTTATGTGGATAATAACCAAATGGTGCCACAAGTGACTAAAAAAGTGCAGGAGCGTCTGAAAGCCCTAGAGGAAAAATGGCCGAGTGGATATCAATGGACAATGGAAGGACAAGAGGAACAGCGTACACAAGCATTTGAATCGATGTACAAGTTCTATGTGCTATCCATACTATTGATTTTTGTGTTAGTGTTTATCCAATTCCGTTCATTCTGGAAGCTGATTGTGATTATGACAGCGATTTATATGGCGATGAGCGGAGCCATTTTATCCCTCTATCTTACCAATCAGCCATTAGGATTTATGGCATTACTTGGCATGATTGGATTGGGGGGCGTTGTCGTTCGAAATGGAATGATGCTTGTGGAGTTCGCTGATAATGCATTGGATCGAGGACAAGGGTTGAAAGATGCTTTGATTCAGGCTGGAAGGCTGCGTTTGCGCCCGATTTTATTAACGTCCTTATCCGCAGTGGGCGGATTAACGCCTTTAGCCATCATAGGAGGAAATTTATTTCGCCCCTTAGCTGTTACGATGATAGGAGGGTTACTGTATAGTACCGCTTTAACTTTATTGGCAGTGCCGGCTCTTTATTATGTGATAGCCCGGAAAAAGGAAAAAAGAAATGCCTGAAAGTGAGAAGACAGACAAAGGGTAAAAAGTATGATGAATCACGTTCTGACACTTTCTATAAGGCATCTATCCGCACAATACTGGTGAGGTTTTCAGAATACAGCACTGACAGGATATTCCCAACACCGAAAATGTTTTAAGATGGGGGAGAGGATCGTTTTGGGGGATTCTCTTTTAAGGGGTTCTCAAGCGGTTCCCAGATGTTATGAGGAAAAAATAAAAGACGAAATGACATCCTTGTCAATTTATGGCTCCTTCTCGAATAATATGAAGGAGCTCTTTTTTCTTGAAGAATGGGCAAAAGAGGTGTTCGCTGGCCGTTCGTGGATGTTTTTTGCGGGATTGCACGAGCTTCCCAGTTTAGCGGTGGCCAGCTTATATCGGACGTCATCATCTCGATGGAATATAAAAGACGTCATCGTATCACCGCTTCATTATGCGATATTTTGCACATGTTGGTTTCTTGTACACAGAAATAGCCCATGCCGGCCAGTTTCTTTTATACAGCAGTTATGTCCCAGGGGTGATTTCTGCGGCGTTGCTGCTGATTCCTTATATGGCATATTTCCTTTGGTTGTTAGCGGAAAACCGCTGCATCAGCGTAAAGTACATCGTGAAGTATGCATCATTGCTATGAATCCGCTTAATTATTGTTTTTTATCGTATCGGGACTTGTCATTTTTCTTTTTATGTGATTGGCGTATTCGTTTTTGCCAAAGATAGAGTTGAAGCGTTACGTGGAAAAATGATAGACCGCATTTTTTATATGGACAATTTTATTTTCCGGCATTCCGGTGATTCCGCATAAAAACGGGCGGTTGATGAGTGCGCTGTTGACAGCGGCGGTGAGGCTTTTTTCCTCATATAAGCGGATTGCTATGTTTCCGATCGGAAACTCGGAATAAGCGCCAAATTCATCGCTGCTTTCCGTTACGGCATGGCGGGGGATATCGAATAAATGGCAATATTTTTGCAATGACTTGTCAAGGTCGCTTGCATTCATCCCAATATGCGAAAGGGACGGGGTTCCGATGCTGTGCTGCATGAGAGGGGTCATTTCGTTAGCGCGGGCTTCTTCCGGTTCACCCCATTGGATGAAAAACGGATAGCGGCATGTGTCATCTTGTTCGTCATGGATAAATAACATCGACCAGCTTATTGTTTTGCCATCCTCACGTTTTCGGCTTCCGGAAAACGGACCGATCGGCTTTAGTCCTTTTGTTTGGATGCGGGAAATGGCAGCATCGATATCGTCCGTGCGGAATGCCAATTGCGAAAAGCCTTCTCCTTTATGGGAGTCCGCGATGATTTGCTGGATCAAAACGTTGTCGGACGTTTTCGCTTTATCAAAGTCGGCAATGCCGATCCATTCAATGTACCGCAGTCCGGTAAAGTAATTTAGGCAGTTATACGTTCCCCAAGAAGGGTGATTTCCTCCGTTTATGGCATGAAAGCCAATAAGCTGAAACGCGGTTTTCGCTTCTTCTGGTTTTTCCGTATAGTGAACGATATGATCAAATGTGACATTCATGGTTGCTTCCCCTTTTTAACAAAAATTTTAAAACAGCCTGTTTTTTATTTTATATAGCTCTCGCTCGTTCGCAGTTGTTTTATGAACGGCAAAATCGACATCAAGCTGAATGTTGTCTAACCGTTCGTTCAGTTGGTGGTAATGGGAATCTACTTTTTCCTCGAGTTCATGAAGGCCTTGTTTGAGAGAAGCGATTTCACCGTGGATGCTGTGTACGTCTGTTGCGGGGGCTTCGAGTTTGGCATCTGTTTCATCTTGGCGGTGAAGAAGTGCCGTCATTAGTTCGTTCAGTTCCTTTAGTCCGGATTGCAAATAAGCTTGTTCTTCTTCTAATCGTTTTTGCCCTTGGAGCAGTATTTGTTGTTCCCGGCGGATCGTTTGTTGTTCTTTTCGGATAGTCAGCTGTTCTTCCTCTAACCGTTTTTGCCCTTCGACAAGATTATGCAATGTACCTTCGATATTGCCAAGCCTGTCAAGCACTTGCTGGAGAACTGTTTCGTCCATAAAAATCCCCCATTCACGCATGCTTTGGTTATTTAAAAATATTATAGCACATATGTTCGTTTCTATCAAGAATATGGTGGAAAGCCGTTTTTGTATTCTTGCACAGAACGCGCGGCAAATGTTGCTTCATTCGATGAAAGTTTGGTATCATCATAGTATTGTGGTAGGTCGAACTCATTGGAGGTGAAAATGATGTCGAGAATTTCCATCGAACAAGTCAAACATGTGGCGCATTTGGCGCGTTTGGCGATTACTGACGAAGAAGCGGAAATGTTTACGAAGCAGTTAGATGCGATTATTACGTTTGCTGAGCAATTAAATGAGCTCGATACAGAAAACGTTCCGCCAACCTCGCACGTTTTGGATATGAAAAACGTCATGCGCGAAGATGTGCCGACACCGGGGCTTCCGCGCGAAGAAGTGTTGAAAAACGCTCCGGACCACCAAGACGGGCAATTCCGCGTACCAGCGATTTTAGAGTAAGGAGGGGGAAGCAATGTCATTATTTGACCATAAAATTTCCGAATTACATACCCTTTTACAAAAAAAAGAAATTTCGGTATCAGATTTAGTCGATGAATCGTTCCGCCGCATTGGCGAAGTGGAAGACAAAGTGCAAGCGTTTTTAACGCTTAATGAAGAAAACGCGCGCGCGAAAGCGAAAGAGTTAGATGACAAACTAGCGAAAGAAGAAAACGATTTTGGGGTGCTTTTTGGCATTCCGATTGGCATTAAAGACAACATTGTCACAAAAGGGCTTCGTACGACATGTGCAAGCAAAATTTTGTACAACTTTGATCCGATTTATGACGCAACAGTCATGGAGCGCTTGAACGAAGCTGGCGCGATAACAGTTGGAAAATTAAACATGGACGAGTTTGCGATGGGATCTTCCACGGAAAACTCCGGTTTTCAACTTACCCGCAATCCTTGGGATCTTGAACGCGTACCAGGCGGCTCCAGCGGCGGTTCCGCTGCGGCAGTAGCGGCAGGCGAAGTGCCGTTTGCATTAGGTTCGGATACAGGCGGATCGATTCGCCAGCCGGCGGCGTTCTGCGGTGTTGTTGGTTTGAAGCCAACATACGGACGCGTATCCCGCTTTGGTCTTGTCGCGTTTGCTTCTTCGCTTGACCAAATCGGTCCGATTACGCGCACGGTAGAGGATAACGCCTACTTATTGCAAGTGATTGCCGGTTTAGATCCAATGGATTCGACATCGGCAAACGTGGAAGTGCCAAATTATGTTGAGGCGCTTACCGGCGATATTAAAGGGTTGAAAATCGCTGTGCCGAAAGAATATTTAGGCGAAGGCGTAGCGGAAGAAGTTCGCCAATCTGTGCTTGATGCGTTAAAAGTATTGGAAAAACTAGGAGCTACATGGGAAGAAGTATCGCTGCCGCACTCGAAATACGCGCTGGCAACTTACTATTTGCTTGCTTCTTCGGAAGCGTCCGCGAACCTGGCCCGTTTTGACGGCGTTCGTTACGGCTATCGCGCGGATAATGCGAAAAACTTAATCGATATGTATAAACAAACGCGCAGCGAAGGATTCGGAAACGAAGTAAAACGCCGCATTATGCTTGGGACATTCGCATTAAGTTCGGGATATTATGACGCTTACTACAAAAAAGCGCAAAAAGTCCGGACATTAATTAAACAAGACTTCGAAAAGGTATTTGAAAAATACGATGTCATTGTTGGCCCGACAACGCCGACACCAGCGTTTAAAATCGGCGAAAAAACGAGCGATCCGTTAACGATGTATGCTAACGACATTTTAACGATTCCAGTGAACCTTGCTGGCGTTCCGGGCATTTCTGTACCATGCGGTTTTGTGAACGGCTTGCCGGTCGGATTGCAAATCATCGGCAAACATTTTGATGAAAGCACGGTTTACCGCGTTGCTCACGCATTCGAGCAAGCGACCGACTATCATAAACAAAAACCAGCGTTATAAGGGGGGAAACATGATGAATTTTGAAACGGTTATCGGTCTTGAAGTTCACGTCGAGCTAAAGACAAAATCGAAAATTTTCTCCAGCAGCCCAAATGCGTTCGGAGCGCCCCCAAACACGCAAACGAACGTAATTGATTTAGGTTATCCGGGAGTTCTTCCTGTGCTGAACAGACAAGCAGTCGAATTTGCGATGAAAGCGGCGATGGCGCTAAATTGCGAAATCGCGACCGAAACGAAATTTGATCGGAAAAACTATTTTTATCCGGACAACCCGAAAGCATACCAAATCTCGCAATATGATCAGCCGCTTGGCCGAAACGGCTGGATTGAAATCGAAGTGAACGGCAAAAAGAAAAAGATCGGCATCACTCGTATTCATTTGGAAGAAGATGCGGGAAAACTGATGCATACCGGCGACGGCTATTCGCTCGTCGATTTCAACCGCCAAGGCACACCGCTCATCGAGATTGTGTCAGAACCGGACATCCGCTCTCCGGAAGAAGCGTACGCGTATTTGGAAAAATTAAAATCAATCATCCAATATACGGGTGTGTCCGATTGTAAAATGGAAGAAGGTTCGCTTCGCTGTGACGCGAACATTTCCCTTCGTCCGATCGGTTCGACCGAGTTTGGCACGAAGACAGAACTGAAAAACTTAAACTCGTTTAACTTTGTGCGCATGGGTTTAGAATACGAAGCAAAACGGCAAGAGAAAATTTTGCTTTCCGGCGGCGTCATCCAGCAAGAAACGCGGCGCTTTGATGAAGCGACGAAAACAACGGTGCTTATGCGCGTCAAAGAAGGCTCGGAAGACTACCGCTATTTCCCAGAGCCAGATCTTGTTATGCTATATATCGACGATGAATGGAAAGAACGCGTCCGCGCGTCGATTCCGGAGCTTCCTGACGCCCGCAAAAAACGCTACGTCGAAGAGTTTGGCTTGCCGGAATATGACGCGAAAGTGCTGACACTGACAAAAGAAATGGCCGATTTCTTCGAAGCGACGGTCGCAAACGGGGCGGATCCGAAATTGGCGTCGAACTGGCTTATGGTCGAAGTGTCCGGTTATTTAAACGCCGAACAAAAAGAACTGCATGAGATCGCATTGACGCCGGAAAGCTTGGCCGGCATGATTAAGCTGATTCAAAACGGCACGATTTCTTCGAAAATCGCGAAAAAAGTGTTTAAAGAGCTCGTCGAAAAAGGCGGAGACCCAGAAAAAATCGTCAAAGAAAAAGGGCTTGTGCAAATTTCCGACGAAGCGACATTGCGCAAAATCGTCCTTGAAGTCCTTGACGCCAATCCGCAATCGGTCGAAGACTATAAAAACGGCAAAGACCGCGCGCTCGGTTTCTTAGTCGGACAAGTGATGAAAGCGACAAAAGGGCAAGCGAATCCGCCGCTTGTCAATAAGTTGTTAGTAGAAGAAATTAACAAACGATAAACAAGTTAAAGCTGGCTGCATCAAGCCAGCTTTTATTTTTTGGCCAATACGGTTGAGAGGATTAAAAAAATGGCACAAAGCGAAAAACAGCATAGAAAGCAGCGGTTTTTTATTTATTCTGTACCATAGTTACCATTGCGTTCTTACGATGCGCTTGGCGGCTGCATGCAAAAAAAGATTTTAAAATAAATATTGACCTGGCGATATTTGGAGTGATAAGATATTGTAAAACATATTATTCCGATTTATATAGTATGAATTAAGATAAAGGAAATGATGCCATTCGTTTAATTATAAAAAATCTTCATTGAGTAGAGAGGGGAATTGCGTTTGATGAAGTTTTTGCAAATTGCCAGCGGGAAGGAATTTTTGGCGGCTTCCATACACTATCCTGATTCGCTGCTTCCAGCGAAAGAAATTCCTGTTGTGATTATTTGTCATGGATTTATTAGCACACGTATAGGAATTGACAGGCTGTTTGTACAAACAGCACATTATCTGGCTTCGCGGGGAATGCCAGTGGTCCGATTTGATTATGCCGGTTGCGGTGAAAGCAGCGGGGAGTATGGAGATAATAGGTTGGAAGATTTAATTCATCAGACGAGAAGCGTCATTGATTATGTCAAAAGCACAGAATCGTTCAAAAATAACCCAATCATTCTTCTCGGCCATAGTTTAGGCGGCGCAGTCGCACTGCTTACAGCGGCGATAGATACGAGGGTTGATTCTTTGATACTGTGGGCTCCATCGGCGAACCCTTATGATGACATTACCCGAATTGTCAAAACACAAACAAAGGTGTCTAATTTGGACAGAAATATCGATTATTGTGGTTATCGATTAGGCCCGCATTTTTTTCAATCTTTATCCCATTACCATCCATTGCAAGAGGCAAAGAAGTTTCCGGGAAATGTGTTAGTGGTGCATGGAGGAAATGATGAAGAGATTCCTGTGGAATATTGCCACTTATATTATCAAGCTTTCCAACTTCGCAAAAAAGGGAATTGCGTGAAGGAAATCATTCCAGAAGCTAATCATACATTCTCATCACTCTCACATCGGCAAATACTTTTACAGATAACAAGCGACTGGCTCGAAAAAGAATTGTTCCTCATATCTTGAACGTGTTGCTAATAACTGCGAACTGGAAATCATATATCGTCCCCACGCAACCAACATTTCAAGGGGTGGGAGATATTATGATTTCCAATTATATCATAGAACATGTGTTCCCGTATGAAAACGGCTACATTTTACATGCTGCGTTATTTCGTGCATTGACAAGCTCTTCTCGCCAGAAACACACCTATCCTCCTATTCATGGAAATCGATAGCAAATGTGAAAAACTTATTTTTCCATTCCCTCTTTCTATTTATTGTTATTGCAAAGCCGGAATGTAAATAAAGAATGAGAAAAAATTCTGCATTTATTAACGTTACTCAAAATTTTTTAAAATCTACTTTACTTATTGCAATAATATGAATAAAATGAAAAAAAATGTGCGAGAATGATTAGTCATCGAAGAGCTCTTGAGTGCATCAACATTCGGGAGCTTTTTGTTTTCATATTCAAAAAAGAGGGGGGAGAAGAAACGTGAATATTGATTACATTGAAGCATTTATTTATGTTGTTCATTTTAACAGCATTCATAAAGCGGCCGACGCGCTGTTTTTATCACAGCCAACGGTTACAGCACGGATCAAGGCATTGGAGCGCGAGCTGGATACGGAGCTGTTTGAACGGCAAGGAAGAGGCATAACACTGACGGAAAAAGGAAAAATGTTCGTTCCATATGCTGAGCAGATTCTTCGCACTTTCCAGCAGGGAAAAAAACAACTGAAAAAAAGAGAAGATCAGGAAGAGGTGGTCATTGGAGCGAATCTTATCACATCTCAATATTTTATACCGTTTGCACTGCCGCTTTGGAAAAAAGCGCATCCGAATCTCCGGTTTAAGTTTATTTCAGCGTCCAATGAGGTGCTGCTGGATAAACTGCTGCAAAAGCAGATTGATGTGGTCTTCATGAAAGAAGTGTCGCATCATTCGCTGCAGAATAAACCTCTCCTTGATAATTCGATCCGGCTTGTCGTTAAGCCAGGACATCCATTTCAGTTTCAGTCAAAGTTGTCCGCGCGGCAGCTGGCGCGTGAACCGTTAGTGTTTTTTGAGTGTGGTGCATTTGACTGGAATCGTGTTCACAAAATTTTTGAAGTAGAAAACGTGGAGCCGCGGATTGAATTTCAGGTGGATCATCTCGAAGTGGCAAAATCGCTCATTCAAAGTGGATGTGGGATCGGATTTTTGCCTTATTTATGCATAAAAAATGAACTGGCAACTGGCCAGCTTGCGGAAGTCAATGTCGCTCATTTGATGATGCTGAAACAGTATATTCATGGAATATATTATGGCTCTGAGCCCCCTTTTATATGGAATACCATTCTTTCATCTGTTGAAAAGTTTGCAAAAAATGCAATTACGCCGGTATCACAAACGAATTGATAGATTTTTTTGATGAATCGTATAAATCTTTCTATCACCGGAAGTATTGCCTTTTTTCTTTTTCCGGTGGTAGGATAAATGTCAAAATAAAACCAATTATTCACACCTACAAACTTGGAATAAAAACGAGGGGAGAAATATGTATGAGTTATCAGCTTGGATTGTTGGATCAAAGCCCGATTCCTGAAGGGGCTTCGGCGTTTGATGCCCTGCAGCAAACAGTCCGCCTCGCTCAAAAAGCCGAAGAATGGGGATATTCGCGTTTCTGGGTATCGGAGCATCATAACACCGAACAACTGGCAGGATCCTCACCAGAAGTATTGATTTCGTATTTGCTCGCCCGGACCAATTCGATTCGGATTGGATCAGGGGGAGTCATGCTTCAACATTACAGCCCTTTTAAAGTTGCGGAAAATTTCCATGTTTTGTCTTCTCTTGCACCTGGAAGAGTCGATCTTGGTGTTGGGAAAGCGCCGGGAGGGCTCCCATTGTCAACGAAGGCATTACAGTTCGGAACGATGAATGACGGAAAAGACTTTAAAGAGCGGTTCGTTTTTTTAAAAAAATTGATTGAAGATTCCGTCGACGAACGCCATCCGCTCGCCGGCATTCGTGCTACACCAATCCCTCCAGAAAAACCTGAAATGTTTTTGCTTGGAGCCAGTCCCCAAAGTGCGCAACTAGCCGCTGACCTTGGTGTTGCTTTTGTATTCGGTCTATTTCTTAATGGCGATATGAAGGTGCTTGAAGAAGCGGCACACGTTTATCGAAAGGGCTATCCGGATGGGCGTTTTCTCGTATCCATTGCTGTTGTCGCCGCCCCTTCACAACAAGAAGCGGAACAACTGGCGGGAGAGCAAAAAATATTCAAAGTGCATCTCCAAAGCGGTCGCACGGTAACGGTTTCAACATTAGAACAAGCGCATGCCTTCGGAAAGCAAGCTGACGAAGCTTACGAAGTGGAAGAACAAGCGAGCAATATTATTGCAGGCACACCTTTATATGTCAAAAACGTTTTAACAAATTTTCACAAAAAATATCAAGTAGATGAATTTATTTTGCACACCCCGCTTCAAAAAGCGGAAGAACGGCTTCGGTCGTTTCAATTGCTAAGTCCGATTCACTCGAATGAGGATCACAAAAGTGCAGAAAGGGATGAAGAATATGTCTCATAAAAAACAGATTAAATTGGGAATCATGTTGCACGGCCCGGGCAGTCACATGAATGCATGGAAAGACCCGAGTGTTCCAAAAGATGCAAGTGTGAACTTTCTATATTATAAGTCCATTATCCAGCAAGCAGAGGCAGCAGGATTTTCTTTCGCCTTTGTGGCCGATGGATTATATATTAATGAAAAATCGATTCCTCATTTTTTGAATCGCTTTGAACCGATAACCATTCTGTCTGCTCTTGCAGCAGTGACATCGAGAATAGGGCTTGTCGGCACGGTATCGACGACTTACAGTGAACCATTTACTGTTGCCCGCCAATTTGCATCGCTGGATAAAATAAGCGGCGGCCGTGCTGGATGGAATGTAGTCACTTCTCCGTTAGAAGGCTCTGCAAGAAACTACAACAAAGGAGAACATCCGCCGCATGCGCTTCGCTATGAAATTGCCGAAGAATTTTTGCAAGTCGTTAAAGGCCTTTGGGATTCATGGGAAGATGATGCTTTCGTACGCAACCGTGAGACCGGGCAATTTTTTGATAGAAATAAGCTTCATGTTTTAAATCATAAAGGCCGTTTCTTTTCTGTTGAAGGCCCGTTGAATATTGAACGTTCGAATCAAGGGCAACCTGTCATTTTTCAGGCGGGTTCTTCCGAAGCCGGCAAGAATCTGGCTGCAAAAGAGGCAGATGCCGTTTTCACCAATGTAGAGACACTTGAACAGGCGCAGGCTTTTTATGAAGATGTGAAACGGCGGGCAGAAGCGAATGGGCGGAGCAGAGACGAGATTCTCATTTTCCCGGGGATTCATCCAATTGCCGGGGCCACCATTGAAGAAGCGGAAGAAAAATACAAAGCGATTCAAAACCTTGTGTCGATCGAAGAGGCGCTTCATTATTTGGGACGGTTCTTTGATCACTTCGATTTCAGTGTATTCCCGCTTGATGAGCCGTTTCCGGATGTGGGTGATGTCGGGAAAAACAGCTTCCAATCGACAACTGATCGGATTAAGAAAATCGCGCGTGAACAGAACTTGACACTGCGGGAAGTGGCTTTGCAGGTAACCACTCCAAAAGGAGCATTTTTCGGAACATATGAACAGGTGGCCGATCAATTGATTGCCTGGGTGGAGGGCAATGGAGCCGATGGATTCATTTTTGCCCCGCCTGTTCTCGGCAGCGGTTTAACCGATTTTGTTCAGCACGTCATCCCGATTCTGGAAGAGCGAGGCTACTACAGCCGGGAGTATCAGAGTGATACATTGCGGGGAAATTTGGGGCTGCCGTACAAGGAAAATCAATATACGAAAAAATCAAAAGAAGCGATTCATTAATAAGGAGCAAAAATAATTCCATCGATGCCATTGCAGATGTTATGGAGACGAAAGCCGGGAAAGATCAGCGGAATGAATAGTTGGCGCTGTGGAAAAAGGAGCGGTCTGAAAGGCAGCAGCAGGGTTGCCACCTTAAAAAGGAAGGGAGGGCATGTTTGGTCATGAAGAAACAGAAAGTAACAGAGAACATTAAAATTACAAGAGATGTGCCCGTTTCGATGAGAGACGGAACCATCTTGTATGCAGATATATACCGGCCAGACGACCAGGAAAAATACCCCGTTTTGCTATTAAGAACTCCTTACAACAAGAGCGATGCTCAGACAATGAATTACGCTCATCCAATCTGGTATGCCAAAAATGGGTATGTGGTCATTGTTCAAGATACTCGTGGAAGGTGGAAATCTGAAGGTACATTTGATCCTTATAAGGCAGAAGGACAGGACGGCTATGATACGGTTGAATGGGCGGCACATTTGCCTGATGTAGAACCTAAAGTAGGGATGTACGGGTTTTCTTATGCTGCTGCAGTGCAATTATTAACCGCTGCTGAGAGGCCGCCACATTTAAGGTGTATTGTTCCGGCTATGATTGGTTCAGATGGCTATAACGGACATGTTTATAAACATGGCGCATTTGCTCTTGCTTTGAATTTGTCTTGGACATTGTTTGTTAGCCAGGACGAGGCATTTCGCAGAGGAAAATGGGATTGGTTGAGAGAGATTTCTTTCAATACTGCAGCGATCCAATCATTGTATCATTATCTGCCTTTAAAGGATGTTCCGGCTGTCAAAGAGGAATTAACGCCATTTTATCAAAAGTGGCTCGAACATCATGTAAGAGATGAATATTGGGACCGCTACTCGATGCAGGATCACTATGAGAAAATCAACGTTCCTGTTCTTCATATTGGCGGATGGTATGACATCTTCATTGATGGAACGATTGAAAACTTTCAAGGCATCAAAAAATATGCGGATGCTAAGGCAGCCAGTGAACAATATTTATTTATTGCCCCTTGGTACCACATGCCATGGTCGAGATATGTTGGTGAACTTGATTTTGGAGAACATGCCCGCAACCGAATCGATGAAATTCAACTGAGCTGGTTTAATCGATGGTTAAAAGATGAAGAAAACGAATGGTGCCAGAAAAAGCCAGTGAAGTACTTTTTGATGGGCAGCAATGAGTGGAGAGAGGCGTCCCAATGGCCGCCTCCTAATACGATAAATACAAATTACTATCTGCACAGTTCATATAAAGCAAATTCGATCAATGGCGATGGAAAACTGTCCATTCATCTCCCCGAAAAAGAAGCATCTGATATTTTTGTTTATCACCCATCCATTCCAGTACCAGCACTTGGCGGAAGATCAGGAGCAGATCCGGTTTTAACGCCGATGGGGCCAAAAAATCAACTTCCGATTGAAGCACGGAACGATGTTTTAGTTTACACATCAGACATATTAGAAGAAGATGTTTCCGTTGTTGGCGACATTAAAGTGATTCTGTATGCATCGACGACTGCGGAAGATACGGACTTTGTCGTGAAGCTCATTGATGTTCATCCAAATGGAAATGCGTATAACGTTGCTGAAGGAATCATTAGGGCAAGCTTTCGGAATTCCTTAGAAAGACAAGAACCTGTGCCAGCTTCACAAGTCATTAAATATGAAATCAATGCAGGCGCTATTGCCAATGTTTTCAAAAAAGGACACTCTATTCGCCTGGATATCACTAGTTCATTGTTTCCGACATTTGACCGCAATCCGAATAGATTGGTCAAGCCAGGAAGCGCGACGGCAGCGGATTTTATTGCTGCAACTCAAACGATCTATCATGGCGGGCGATATCCATCACATGTCATCCTGCCAATTGTTAAAGAACAACGATGATTTCAAGAATGTCCATGTTAACAAGAAGGAGGAAGACATGAAAAAAAAGTTCGTTTGGTTTGATTTAGGTTATACCCTTTTTTACCAGCAGCGAGAATCCATCTACCAGCAATTTCTTAAAGAAAATGGCATTTATATCTCGTTAGAAAAAATCGAAAAGGCTTATCACCTGACAGATAAATATTTTATGAGAGAGTATCCGAGTGTGTTAGGAAAAGAGATTCAAACTTTCTACCCTTGGTATTTAGGTGTTTTGAATTTTAAGCTCGGTCTCCATTTTGATTTAAGCAGGCAAAGTGAACGAATGCAGGGGATGCAAAAGTATATGGAGCAATGGCATCCTTTCCCCTTTGTGAATTCGGTATTATCTCAGTTAAAAAGGCACTCCATCAGGCTTGGAGTGATCAGCAACTGGGATCGCAGTGCCAGAGAACTTCTGGAGAGACATGGTTTAACTGCCTATTTTGATCATATTATTATTTCTGCAGAAGTTGGCGTGGAAAAGCCGGATGCCGCGATTTTTGAAAAAGCCTTAAAAGATGCTGGAGTGTCTGGAGAAGAGTGCATCTACGTTGGAGACAACTATTATGATGATGTGATTGGCAGTTCGAAAGTTGGAATGAAAGCTTTATTGATTAATCGCTTTAATCGGGAAGGGATAGAGGAAATCCGGTATCCTCACACGATTCGTTCTATCGAAGAAGTGCCAGATTTATTGAATAAAATGGGGCTTTTTTAATAATGATAATTTTTTAACGTAAAGGGGAGTTAATTGGGATGGCATTGATGATAAAAAGCAGAAAAAAGAAAAAAACAAATTTCATGAAAGGGCTATGGTTGAGCATTTCGCTTGTTCTATTGCTAACCGCATGTGACAGCCAAAAAGAAACAGCGAATGGCACAGCTTCTACTAAAGAAAAAGTGGATAAAGAAGTGGTTGTTGCGGTTCCCCAAGATCCGGATTACTTGGACCCGTTTTTGGCTCAAGCCGCAGGAACGAGAGAAATAATGTTCAATGTTTTTGAAGGGCTGTTAAAGCCAAATAATAAAGGGGAGCTTATCCCGGCGATTGCGGAATCTTATAAAATTTCCCCAGATGGGCTAACCTATACATTTATATTGAGAGATGGTGTGAAATTTCATAATGGGCAAGAGGTGACTGCTGAGGATGTAAAGTATTCCTATGATCTTTTAGCGGGAACTGATACAGGAAAGCCGTTGTACACTTCGTTTAGCAATGTGGAATCGATTACGGCACCGGATAAGAAAACGGTCGCCATTAAACTGAAGCAAAGAGAAGCCTCTTTCTTGACGGCAGTGACCGCTGCCGTTATTCCGAAAGGTTATAAGGACAGCAATAAAACTCCGATTGGGACAGGCCCTTTTAAGTTCGTGGAATACTTGCCGGGGCAGCGTCTCGTTCTCGAGAAAAATCCTGATTATTATGTGAAAGGTGTTCCTTATTTGGACAAGGTGGAGTTTCGCATTATTAAAGATGCAGAAGCTGCTTTCTTAGCTTTTCAATCAGGAGAAATTGACATTTATCCTCGAATCGGAAGCGAAAAATTAGAAGAATTGGGCAAAGGATATAAGTATGTTAGCGCCCCGCAAAACTTAGTGCAATTGCTTGCATTCAACCATAAAAGAAAACCATTCAATAACAAATTCGTTCGTCAGGCAATCAATTATGCCATTGATAAAGATGAGATTATTAAAGGGGTTGCCTTAGGAAAAGGAACAAAAATCGGCTCGAATATGAGCCCGATTATGGGCAAATATTATCAAGAAGGTTTAGAAGATAAGTATGCGATTAATATCGAAAAAGCGAAACAGTTGCTTTCTGAAGCGGGTTACCCGAATGGATTTACAACAACGATCACGGTTCCGTCCAATTATCAGTTTCATGTAGATACAGCTCAAGTAATTGCCCAGCAGCTTAAAAAGATTGGAGTAAAAGCAAACATTGAAACTGTGGAGTGGGGAGTATGGCTGGAGCGTGTTTATCAAGGCAGGGATTATGACACGACGATTATAGGGCTGGATGGAAAATTAGATCCGTACGAAATCTTAAATAAATATTTATCAACGGCAAAAAATAATTTCTTTAATTTTTCTAACCATCAGTTTGATCAAATGCTGGAGCAGGCGAGAACAGAAGTGGATGAAAATAAGCGGGTAGAACTCATTAAAAAGGCACAGACCATTTTGGCAGAGGAAGCAGCGGCTGTTTACATTATGGATCCGAACACGAATGCGGCATTCAAAGACAATTTGGAAGGATATCAAACGTATCCAATTTATGTCCAAGATATGGCAGTAATAAAGGTGAAAGAGTAAGAGGCATGGATTAAGGCAAAGGTACAAGGTGATGGTATGAATTTTGTGATAAGGAGAATGTTTACGTTTTTTCTGACGCTGATTTTTGTCGTTTTCCTGTCTTTTTGCGCATTTCGCATTATTCCTGGGAACCCCGCTTTGGCGATTTTAGGGACGGAGGCCACCCCGGCACAATTGGAAGCACTTAATAAAAAACTCGGAGCTGACAAACCTCTTATCGAACAATTCGGATCATGGATGATTAATGTTTTGCATTTCGATTTTGGCGAATCATTGCGGTTTTCCGAACCTGTTTTAAGTTTAATCATAAGCCGCTCCTCCGTTACCTTCTCTTTGGCCATCATTGCTTTAATCATCACTGTTGTTACAGCGATACCTTTAGGAATGTTGGCGGCAAAGAGCAAAGGGAAAACGATGGATTTTCTGATCTCCATCATTACACAAATTGGTCTTTCGGTTCCCTCCTTTTGGTCTGGCATTCTGCTTATATTGATTTTCGGATTTACATTGAATTGGTTTTCTGCTGGAGGATATGTCCCGTGGTCAAAGAGCCCATTCCTTGCTTTGCGTTCCCTTTTTTTGCCGTCGCTGGCGATAGCAATTCCGCAAATTGCCATCGTTGTCCGTTATTTACGGACAACGATAATTGAACAGCTGAATGAAGATTATGTACGCACAGCATATAGTAAAGGGTTAAAAGAATCGACTATTTATTTCAAACATGTGTTAAAAAATGCGCTTATCCCTGTCGTTACAGTAGTTGGGATGAATTTGGGCGAAATTCTCGCAGGAAGTTTAGTCATTGAGCAGGTTTTCACGCTTCCGGGGTTCGGAAGCCTGCTTGTTTCCGCCATAGGCAGCCGTGATTATCCGCTTATTCAAGGGATGGTCCTTATTATTGCGTTCCTTGTTGCTTTGATTAACTTAATAGTGGATTTAACCTATCGTTGGTTGGATCCAAAAATGGAATTAAAATAGGTGGTCCGCATGAACTTGCCAAAAAACAGCAATCTATGGATTGGGATATTTCTTGTTTCTGCAATGTTTTTATTTATGTTAGTAAGTTTCTTTTATTTGCCCTACGACATGAATGAGATGAAGATGGACGATCGCCTTGCCGGTCCAAGCCGCGAGCATCTTTTAGGAACCGATAATTTCGGAAGAGATATTCTCAGCCGTGTAATGGAAGGGTCGCAAACTGCTTTTACAGTAGGTTTCTTTTCTGTTGCCATTGGCATCACCGGTGGGTTGATCATCGGGGCTACTGCGGGCTACATAGGAAAATGGGCAGATGAAATTTTGATGCGCCTGATGGATGCTTTATTAGCATTTCCCGGAATTATCATCGCACTGGTTCTTGTTTCTATTTTTAAGCCCAATTTAACGCAGACGATAATCGCGATTGGTATTTTTTTTATTCCCGGGTTTGCGCGAATTATTCGCAGCGGCTTTTTGGCCTATAAAAAAGCTGATTTTGTCATAGCGGCCAGACATTTAGGAGCAGGGCATCTTAGGATCATTGTTTATCATATTTTGCCGAATATGATGTCTCCTGTGATCGTGGCAGCATCTTTAAACTTTTCAGCGGCTATTTTAATAGAAGCGGCACTCAGCTATTTAGGCTTAGGTGTTCAGCCTCCGGATCCGAGCTGGGGCAGAATGCTGAATGAATCGCAAAGTTATATTCATAAAGCGCCTTGGTATGCACTTGCTCCCGGCATATTCATTACGTTGACGGTGCTTGGCTTCAATTTGCTTGGAGATGGGATAAGGGATTTGATGGCGCGGAAGGACTAGAAAGGAGGGATGGCATGTTGAAAGGAAATCATGAGCGCGAAGAGCTGCTTCGGATAAGCGATCTTGATATTTCATTGAAAAATTCGAAAAGAAATCTGAAAGTCATTAATGGCGTCTCCCTGACAATACATGCGGGTGAAGCATTAGGGCTTGTTGGTGAATCCGGGAGCGGAAAAAGCGCCCTTGCTCTTTCCATCGTCGGTCTTCTGCCGAACTCCATGGTTGTATCAGGAGGCAGAATTACATATCGCTCCCAACCTCTTCATGAACAAAAACGAGATGAAATCCGCCGTTTGCGAGGAAAAGAGATTTCGATGATTTTTCAAGATCCGATGACCTCACTGAACCCTTCACTGACAGTGGGAAAACAGATCATGGAGATGTTTACTTTTCATTTGGGAATGAAGCGTAAGGAAGCAAAACGGCAGGCTGTTGCTATCATGAAAAAAGTAGGCTTATCCCGGCCAGAAGATTTGCTGAAAGAGTATCCTCACCGGCTTTCAGGAGGAATGAGGCAGAGGGTGATGATTGCCATTGCTTTAGCCTGCCAGCCTAAATTGTTAATTGCTGATGAGCCAACCACCGCTCTTGATGTGACTATTCAAGCGCAAATCTTGCAATTGATGGAAGACGTGAAGAAGGAAGGGACGGCACTTTTATTTATTTCTCATGATATAGGCGTTATCGCCGAAATTTGTGATCGTGTAGCGGTTATGTATGCCGGACAAATTGTGGAAGAGGGAACGGTACAGCAAATATTTGCCTCTCCTCAGCATCCTTATACCATCGGGCTTTTAAATTCGATTCCAACGCCAAATAAGAAAAATAAACGTTTATATTCTATTCGCGGAACGGTTCCTGCTATTTCTGACAGAGGCGCAGGTTGTCCGTTTCATTCGCGGTGTGATCATGCAATGGCCGTTTGTTTTGGCCATAATCCGGAATTTGTTCAGATGAATGAGCGGCAGTTGGTCCGTTGCTTTTTGGCTAAAAAGGAGGGAGGAAATGTTCATGACGGCATCCAATCTAGTGGAAATAGTAAACTTGAAAAAATATTATCCAATTCGCCGTTTTGGTATAACGAAAAAGGTAATACGAGCTGTTGACGGTGTATCTTTTTCAATCAAAAAGGGAGAAACGCTTGGACTGGTGGGAGAAAGCGGGTGCGGTAAATCCACTACTGGGCGAATGATCGCGCAGCTTGTTCCTTCGACGGAGGGAAAAATATTTTTTAAAGGAGAAAATATATCCAAATTTGCTGTCAAACATGCCAAACAGCTGAGCAAAAAAATTCAATATGTGTTTCAAGATCCGTATACATCTCTTAACCCGAGGCATAAAATAGCGTCTTTATTAAAAGAACCGTTAACCATCCATCACATTGGAAATAAAAAAGAGCGCCGCCAATCCGTCTTGGAAATGCTTGAACAAATAGGCCTTGATCCGTCTTTTGAAAATAAGTATATCCACCAATTAAGCGGCGGGCAGCGCCAGCGTATCGTGATAGCTCGCGCGCTTATGCTGCGCCCTGAATTTCTTGTTTTAGATGAACCGGTTTCGGCACTGGATGTTTCGGTTCAAGCACAAATATTAAATTTATTAAAAGATTTGCAACAGCAATTTTCGCTGACGTATTTATTTATTTCGCATGATCTTAACGTTGTTCATTATATGAGTGATCGAGTCGCCGTCATGTATTTAGGGAAAATTGTAGAAGTATCAGATGTTGATCATATTTACAAAGCCCCACTTCATCCGTATACACAAACACTTGTTTCTGCTATACCAACCGTATGGAAAAAAGAAAAGAGAAGACGGATTCTTTTAGAAGGGGAAATTCCCGAGCCTTCTTCTACAAAAGGATGTTCTTTTCAAGGCCGCTGCCCGTTTGCGTACGATAGGTGTAAATTTGAACAACCAAAGCCAATACATCTGGATAATCACCGGATGGTTAGTTGCCATTTATATTCATAAAAAGGTGCACAGGGCATAATCACCGTAAACCATTGCGGCACTTCCAGCCTTTTTCGGAGCTAAGGGAGATTGCGCTTGTTTGATCAAAAGAAAGATATTTATTTTTAGAAAATTGATAAAATAAAATTGACATTTATAGATTTTGAGAGTAAATTTATATATAAAACTAAATCGATATGTTTAGTTGGTTAAATAATTAAAATCTTGCATCCTCTTGCCATTGCCGGTTAGTCAACGAAAGGCATCTTTTTGATTTTTCTGCAAAAAAGATAGGTGCCTGTTTTGAAAATTTTATCAAAATTAAATTCGAAAGGAGAAAGTGACAATGTCAAATGAAAGAACGCTTCAGCCGGAAACATTAGCGGTGCATGCGGGGCAAGTGCCAGATCCAACAACTTTATCAAGAGCAGTGCCGATTTATCAAACAAGCTCATATGTATTTAATGACAGCCAGCATGCTGCTGATTTGTTTAGCTTAAAAGAAGAAGGTTATGTTTATACAAGAATCATTAATCCAACGACCGATGTATTTGAAAAGCGGGTTGCTGCCCTTGAAGGCGGTGTGGGGGCGCTGGCACTTTCGTCTGGCCAGGCAGCTGTTTTTTATTCCATCATCAATATTGCTTCTGCCGGAGATGAAATTGTTTCTTCGTCAAGCATTTATGGCGGAACGTATAATTTGTTCCTTCATACGCTTCCTAAATTCGGAATTACCGTTAAATTTGTGGATTCCACTGATCCGAAAAACTTTGAGCAGGCGATTACAAGCAAAACAAAAGCGCTATTTGCGGAAACGATCGGAAATCCAAAATGTGACGTATTAGATATCGAAGCCGTTGCGGAAATCGCTCATCGCCATGCTATTCCACTAATTGTTGATAACACTATTCCTAGCCCGTATTTGCTTCGTCCGATTGACTTTGGCGCAGATATTGTGGTGCATTCAGCAACAAAGTTTATTGGAGGGCATGGAAATTCCATCGGTGGAATTATTGTCGACAGCGGAAAGTTTGACTGGGCGAAAAGCGGAAAGTTTCCAGAATTCACAGAGCCAGATCCAAGCTATCATGGCCTCATTTATACAGAAGCTGCCGGCGAAGCTGCCTATATTACAAAAGCACGTGTCCAACTGCTTCGCGATCTTGGCGCGGCATTGTCGCCATTCAATTCATTCCTGTTTTTGCAGGGGCTTGAAACTTTGCATTTGCGCTTAGAACGTCATAGCCAAAACGCGTTAGAGGTGGCGAAGTTTTTAGAAAAAGAGGCAGCCGTTGAATCCGTTAGCTACCCTGGTTTAGAAAGCCATCCTTCTTATGAGTTAGCGAAAAAGTATTTGCCAAAAGGACAAGGTGCCATCTTAACCTTTGAAATTAAAGGCGGCGTTGAAGCAGGGAAAAAATTAATCGATTCTGTTCAACTATTCTCTCACTTAGCCAATATTGGCGATTCGAAATCATTAATTATTCATCCTGCCAGCACTACGCATCAGCAGTTAAGCAGTGAGGAACAATTAGCTGCTGGCGTTACGCCGGGACTTATTCGCTTATCGGTTGGCACAGAGGCAATTGATGATATTTTATATGATCTAAAGCAAGCCATCAAAGCAAGCCAAACGGTAACTTCCATTGTGAAGTAAACTTTGTCTTATATGCGTATTTTGCGGCTCAATCAGTGATGATTGAGCCTTTTTTTGTTGTGACAGATATGTTGATCAACTAATTAGTAATGTGCCAGCGATTCATCAATGTGACTCGCATCAGAAATAGAGATAGAAAAAGAACAAAGAAATTAAAGATTGTTATTTATATGCATTAACGATGCTGGTCATTTGATGGTGAAATATATTAATGGCCTTGAATGCCCTACCATTCTTCTATCAGTTGAAAAATAAAAAAATGTAATTATATCAATGACTCAAACGAATTGATAAATTTTTTTTATGAATTATATAAATCTTTCTATCACTCGAAGTCTTGCCTTTTCACTTTTTCCAGTGGTAGGATAAATCACAAACATAAAACCGATTATTCATACCTATAAACAATGAATAAAAATGGAGGGGGAATGGATATGAGTTATCAGTTGGTTTGTTAAATCAAAGTCCAATATATGGATGTGAAAGAGGCAGCACTGTTTTCACAAATGAACAGGTTCAGCATTTTATGAAGATGTGAAGCAAAGGCAAGATGTTTATTTGTACCATCCGGTCGGCGGTGCAACCAAGGAATACGATTCCAAATCAGAACTTTGCGCCGAGCGAAGAGGCGCTTCATTATTTAGGGCGATTTGCAAAAAGCGATGGATGAATAAGGAGGAAGTTATGATGCCAAAACCATTATCAGTTGTCATCTGGTCCAAAGAAGGATGTCACTATTGTGAAGAGGTGAAACAATTTTTAAAAGAAAAGCAGGTAGACTATCAAACCATCGATGTGACGAATCGGGATGAACTGCGCGATATTTTGGAAGTTAAATACGGCATCCGGCACGTGCCAGTTGTTGAAATTGGCCGCGGGGATGTATACGAAGGGGTGACAAAAGTCGGGATCAGCCATCTTGCCAAAGCATTGAACGCTTATCTGTTAAACTAACTGAACTATATTCAATTCAGTATGTATGGACGAAGATAAAAAATGGTCTTTCTTCAGAAAATTCTAACTGAACTATTGAAAATCGGGACTCGATTGTGAGTAAAAGCTGGGAGGAAAGAGGATGAATAAAAAGCTCAGTCTTATTGTGGCATTGCTATTGACATTCTTTTTAGCAGCGTGCTCGTCAAAAGAAGGAGCAACTTCCACAACTTCAACAGCAAATTCCAAAGACACAAAAGAAAAAGTGCAAAAAATCATTGTCGGCACCGGGACACAGTTTCCAAATATATGTTTCATTGATGAAAATGGAAAATTGACTGGATATGATGTGGAGCTTGTCCGGGAAATTGATAAAAAGCTTCCTGAATATGAATTTGAATTTAAAACAATGGAATTTTCTAATCTATTACTAAGCCTTGAAACCAAAAAAATTGATTTTATCGCCCATCAAATGGAAGTGAATGAAGAGCGAAAAGCAAAATTCTTATTTAACAAAGAGCCGTACAATATTTTCCCGCTGAAAGTAGTTGTTCGCAAAGATAATAACGATATTAAGTCCATTAAGGATTTAAAAGGAAAAAAAGTAATAGTCACCGCGACAAGCAACGCAGCTGTTTTCCTGGAGAAATACAATAAAGAACATAATGCGGGCATTCATATTGTGTATGCTGGTCAAGGAGCAGATGATGTAACCAACCAAATCCGCACGGGACGCGCGGATGCAACGATCTCAACGCCATTTGCGGTTGATTTCTTAAATAAGGCAGCTGACGCGCAACAAAAAGTAGTTGGCGAGACGCTTTTGGATTCGAAGGTGTATTTCTTGTTTCGCAAAGATGAAACAAAGCTGCAAAAACGTATTGATGAAGCACTTGTTGAATTGAAAAAGGAAGGTGTTGTCAGGGAATTAAGCAAAAAATGGCTTGGAGCGGATTATACTGTTGAATTTTAATAAGGAGGTGACCGAGGATTGGGCAAAGCATTTGATATCACACTAGTCGGGGAATTTCTGCCACAGCTTGTTCAATATTTAGGAGTTACGCTGCAAATCCTAGCCGTCTCTACTGTGTTCGGAATTGTTATCGGAATAGCCGCTGCTATTCCGCGGCTTTTCCGCATTCCGATATTATCGCAGCTGGTGGTTGTCTATGTTTCGTTTATTCGCGGAACTCCAATATTAATTCAACTGTTCTTGATTTTTTACGGTGTTCCGGCGCTGTTTCTGTTGTTTGACATTGATCTGACCAGAATGGACCCTTTATATTTCGTCATGATTACATACTCGCTCAGTAACGGCGCTGTCTTTTCCGAAATATTTCGGGGCGCCATTCAGGCGATTGACTATGGGCAGACGGAAGCGGCGTATTCTGTCGGGATGAGTGATTCACAAACCTTTTTCCGGATTATCATTCCTCAAGCCATCGGAATCGCTTTCCCAAATATGGCAAATTGTATCATAAGTTCATTAAAGGATACGTCTTTAGCATTCACCATTGGGGTAATGGATATGGTCGGGAGAGGAGAAACATTGATTGCTTCAACAGCCCATGCACTGGAAGTATATATTTCTCTTTCGATTATTTATTACATTGTTGTTCTTGTTCTCGAAAAACTATTCCGCTTGTTTGAAAAGAGAGTGAACCGGTATAAACCAGATGTGGTGTCCTCTGCTTAACGGGCCGTTGGAAAGGAGGGACAGCTTTGACAATTGATATTCCATTTATGTGGACTGCGTTCAAAGAAATTATAAAAGCATTGCCTGTGACAATGATGCTGACACTTATTCCGCTGTTTGTCGGATTTTTCATAGGACTCGTGGTAGCGTTGATCCGAGTGTATAAAGTGAAAGGACTGTTGGCGATAGCGAACGGGTATGTCTCTTTTTTACGGGGAACGCCGATTATTATGCATGTTATGCTGATTTATTTTGGTTTCCCGCTTCTTATCGATGCGGTAGCTGCGAAATTAGGAATTTCCGTGCAAACACAGCTTATTCCCATCAGCACATTTGTTCTGACAGCTCTTTCATTAAGTGCCGGTGCGTATTTATCGGAAGTCATTCGCTCCGGTATTTTAAGTATTCCGAAAGGGCAAGTGGAAGCGGCGTATTCTGTCGGGATGAACACGTTTCAAACGATGGTGCGCATCATTCTTCCACAGGCGCTGGCACAATCTATTCCTAATTTTACCAACATTTTTGTCGGTTTTTTGCATACATCATCCATTGCCTTCCTCGTCTCTCAAAAAGAACTGACGGGAGCGGCCAATATTGTTGCTTCTACTAACTTAAAGTTTCTCGAAGCGTACATCGCAGCGGGCATCATTTATTGGCTGGTCACCATTCTTGTTGAAGGGCTGTCGTCATTGGTGGAAAAAAGAGCCACATCCTATATGAGAGGAGGAGTCCGATGATTTATTTGCAGGGGATAAAAAAATCATTCCGAAATCAAGAAGTGTTAAAAGGAATCAATTTGACGATTGAAAAAGGGAAGGTTGTCACGATTCTCGGGCCAAGCGGCTCCGGAAAATCTACTCTGTTGCGATGCATAAATTTTCTCGAAAAACCGGATGAAGGAGTCGTGCAAATAGGGGATGTGAGAGTTGTAGCCGAAAAAGCGAACAAAAAAGATATTATGGCATTAAGAAAACAGTCCGCTATGGTTTTTCAGCATTATAATTTATTCGCTCATAAAACAGTGCTTGAAAATGTAATGGAAGGATTGATTGTGGCGAAAAAAATGAAAAAAGCGGAAGCAAGGCAACGGAGCGAACAGGTGCTTGAACGAGTCGGATTGTCCGATAAATTGAATTATTTCCCGAGCCAGCTTTCTGGAGGGCAGCAGCAGCGTGTCGGCATTGCTCGTGCCCTTGCGTTAAATCCGGAAGTGATCCTTTTTGATGAGCCGACTTCCGCACTCGATCCTGAACTTGTCGGAGAAGTATTGGCCGTCATTAAAGACATTGCCAAGGAAGGCATTACAATGCTCATTGTGACACATGAAATGCAGTTTGCCCGCGAAGTATCGGATCAAGTGTTGTTTATGGATGGCGGAGTAATCGTTGAAAAAGGCTCGCCGATGGAGATTTTTACAAACCCGAGAGAAGAACGGACCCGAAAGTTTTTAAAGAGAATTGCCGGGGGATTGCCTGTCCATTGGATTCAGAAAACAGCATATTAAAAAAGAAAGGAAGGATGGCCACATGACGGATCATGTACAGATACATGATATGCTGGATGAAGATAAAGAAGCGGTGCGGCAGCTTCTGATTGACAGTTACCGGCAGTATGAACGGGATTATCAAGATCCGAATGTGTGGTTTGATTATTTGGCGGATATTACAGCATCTGTTGATAACCCGAATGTCGATCGGATTTTGGTGGCGAAGAGCGGCAACAATATTCTCGGAACCCTTCAACTGTTTGACTCATCGGAGAAGGCATATGGCCGCCCGGAACTAAACATTTTTTCACCGATTGTGCGGCTGCTGGCTGTTCATCCGAAGGCAAGAGGGCGTGGCATTGCGCAAAAACTGTTGAAAGAAAGTATTCGGTACGCGCAATCCAAAGGGGCAGCCCACTTGTACTTGCATTCCAGCGATAAGATGCAAAAAGCGATACAGTTGTATGAATGGCTCGGATTTAAGCGGGATGAGTCAAAGGATTTTCAAAACCATGATATTTTAGTGAAATGCTACCGGTTTGATATGAAAAAGGAAGTGTCTGTTTATGAGTTAGTCTGATCTGGACGTGCGCTTAATGGAGATCCGGCGCCACTTTCATCAATATCCAGAATTGTCGGGTGAAGAGTTCGAAACAACGCAAACCATTCGTTCACTTTTAGAGCAAGCTGGCATTCCGATTTTAGACACGAGTCTCCCGACAGGAGTGGTAGCACAAATAAGCGGGAAAAAGCAAGATCCAATCATTGCTTTGCGCGCTGATATCGATGCCCTTCCCATTCAAGAAGAAACGGGTTTGCCTTACGCTTCGAAAATATCGGGAAAGATGCATGCCTGCGGTCACGATTTTCACACTGCCGCTTTAATTGGTGCGGCTTATTTGCTAAAGGAAGAAGAGAAAGCGTTAAATGGTTCGGTTCGCTTCATTTTTCAGCCATCTGAGGAGATTGGCGGGGGAGCGGAAAAAGTCATTGCCGCTGGTCACTTGGAAAAAGTGAAAGCGATTTTTGGTTTGCATAATAAACCGGATTTACCGGTTGGAACAATCGGTATTAAAAGCGGACCATTAATGGCGAGCGTTGACCGTTTTATCATTGAAGTGGAAGGGATTGGAACACACGCAGCGGCGCCCCATGCAGGCATTGATTCTATCGTCGTTGCCTCACATATTGTCATTGCTTTACAAACAATCGTCAGCCGGCAATTAAGTTCATTTGATCATGCGGTCATCAGTGTTGCCCACGTTTCGGCAGGGAATACGTGGAACGTCATTCCAGGAAATGCTTTTTTAGAAGGAACCGTTCGAACGTTTTCTGAGGAAACAAGGGAAAAGATTCCAAAGTGGATTCAACGAATCATTGCCGGTGTTGCCAATGCTTACGGTGCTCAAGCAACCCTTCGCTGGATGCCGGGGCCACCTCCTGTCCTCAATGATGAAAAGGCTGTTGAGCTATCTGTCCAAACGGCTGAGCAATTGGGGCTTAATGTTGTTGAGCCAACGCCATCGATGGCGGGCGAGGATTTTGCTACCTATCAAAAGAAAATTCCGGGTTCGTTTGTGTTTATCGGGACTTCCGGAACACATGAATGGCATCATCCTGCTTTTACGTTGGATGAACGGGCTTTGCCTATTGCCGCGCGTTATTTAGCAGAAGTGGCAAAAAAAGCGTTAAAACATTTTTAATGAAGCGGAAACGGGGTGTTTGGGGCAATGAAGAAATTATATGTATTGGCTTTATTCACGGTTTTATTTGGCATTTTAATAGGCTGCGGCAAAAACGAAGCATCTGATAATGGAAAGGATGCAAACGCCCAAACCGGGGAGAAAACAGTAACATTAAAGATTGGAGCTTCATCGACACCACATGCGGAAATTCTTGAATTTATTAAACCAACGCTAGAGAAAGAAGGCATTGAGCTTGATATTAACGTCATTAACGATGGCATTCAAACGAATGAACAGACAGCAAATGGCGAGTTGGACGCTAATTATTTCCAGCATACTCCGTATTTAGAGCAGACAAATAAAGATAGCGGATTAAATCTTGTTAAAGTTGTCGGTGTTCACATTGAGCCATTTGGCTTATATTCCAAAAAAATCAAATAGATTAATGAACTTCCAAAAGGTGCAAAAATTGCAATTCCAAAGGATCCTGTTAACTTTTCCCGCGCTTTGCAATTGTTTGATGCCAACGGCATTATTGAGCTTAATAAGCCTTCCTCCGGCATCAATACAAGTAAAAATTATACGATACAAGATATTAAGAAAAATGATAAAAAACTTCAATTTATTCCCGTTGATGGTCCGTTGCTAGTACGTGCGCTGGATGATGTCGAGGCTGCGGCAATCAATACGAACTATGCTTTAGAGGCTGGCCTTAAACCGAAAAAAGATGCCCTTATTATTGAAGGAGATCAATCCCCTTATGTCAACATTTTAGCAGCACGTCCAGACAATAAGGACTCAGATGTGATCCAAAAGCTAGCAAAAGCATTAACAAGTCCAGAAGTAAAGAAGTTTATTGAAGATAAATATGATGGAGCTGTTGTTCCGGCATTTTAAGACGGGGGGAGTAAAGTGATTGAGTTTCGAAATGTCTCTAAAATTTTTAAAAGCAAAACACGAACGGTCGAAGCGTTAAAAAATATCAATTTGACGATTGAGAAAGGAGACATTTTCGGCGTTATTGGTTTTAGCGGAGCGGGGAAAAGTACATTACTCCGGATGGTTAATTTGTTGGAAAAGCCGACTTCCGGACAAATTTTCGTCGATGGCCAAGATTTGTCAAAGCTATCGGAAAAAGAGCTGCGTCAAGCGAAAAAAAACATCGGAATGATTTTTCAGCATTTTAATTTACTAAGATCCAAAACCGTTTTTGATAATGTCGCGATGCCTCTTAAACTTAGGAAAACACCAAAATCTGTGATTGAAGAGCGTGTTAACGAATTGCTGCGTTTTGTCGATCTTTCTGATAAGGCAAACAGCTATCCAAATCAATTATCAGGCGGCCAAAAGCAGCGCGTGGGCATTGCCCGGGCATTGGCGACAAATCCATCGATTCTTCTTTGTGATGAACCGACTTCGGCACTTGACCCGCAAACAACGACGTCGATTTTACAGCTGTTAAAACGAGTGAACCAGGAATATGACGTGACGATTTTGATTATAACGCACGAAATGGAAGTGATTAAGCAAATTTGTAATCGCGTTGCCGTTATGCAGAACGGAGAGATTATCGAAGAAGGCACGATTTTAGATATTTTTTCCAAACCAAAAACAGAAACGGCGCGCAATTTTGTTCGTTCGGTGTTAAAAGACGAGATTCCGCAAAGTATTTTCAATATTTTGCAATCTAACGGTAAATTCAGAAAAATTTACAATATGGAATTTATTGGAGAAAGCTCTGGCAAGCCGGTTTTATCGCAAGTTGCAAAATCGTTCGCAGTAGATGTGAACATTTTATTTGGCAGCATCAATGAGTTGCAAGGAGTTCCTTTTGGCAATTTGATTGTTGAGTTGCAGGGGGAAGAAGCAGAAATTGCCCGGGCCTATGATTTTATCGTACAGCAAAATGTGTTGGTGAATGAGGTGGTGCGCAATGGAAGTTAGTGTGGAACTCATTTTGCAGGCGTGCTGGGAAACATTATATATGGTTAGCGTATCGCTCGTATTTGGGTCACTAATCGGTTTGCCTTTAGGCATTTTATTAGTCGTCACGCGCAAAGGTCATATCTTGGAGAACACGCTTATCTTCTCGGTTTTAAATCCGATTGTCAATATTTTGCGATCGATTCCGTTCATTATTTTGCTTGTTGCAATCATTCCGTTTACGAGATTGATTGTCGGTACGGCGATTGGGACAACGGCAGCGATTGTTCCGATTGTGCTTCACATTGGACCATATATGTCGCGCCTGATTGAAAATTCTCTCTTGGAAGTGGATAAAGGAATTATTGAAAGTGCACAAGCGATGGGCGCTACCCCATGGCAAATTATTTTTCGATTTCTTCTGCCAGAGGCGCTGCCTTCTATTGTGTTAAGCATCACAACAGCAACGATTGGTCTCATCGGTGTAACGGCGATGGCAGGAGCCGTTGGTGGCGGTGGTTTAGGTGACTTGGCGATTACGTATGGTTATCAGCGCTTCAGCACCATCACCATTGTAGTGACGGTCGTGATTCTTGTTTTGCTTGTACAGGGCGTGCAATCGCTGGGGAATTTGATCGAGCGAAAAATCAGAAGAATGTAGTCAGCATTCATGAGAGAGGTGGGGAAAATGGTGAAAAAAGCATTTATCTCTATTCTTGCTTTTATTTTAGTGTTTAGTTTGGCGGGATGTGGAAAAACAGCCGGGAGTGAAGCGAAAGATAAAAAAATTAAAGTTGGCATTCGCAGCTCGGAATTGCGGACATGGGAATTTATTAAAGAGAAAGCAAAAAAAGAAGGACTAGATCTTGAATTGGTTACTTTCAACGCATCGGTTGATCCCAATCAAGTGCTGGCTGAAGGAGATATTGATGTCAATGCGTTTCAACATATTGCCTATTTAACGAGTTTCAATGAAAAAAACGGTACAGATATTGTCCCGATTGGAACGACGATTATCGCACCGTTAGGCCTTTATTCCAAGAAATATAAGTCTCTTGATGAGATACCGAAAAATGCCAAAATCGCGGTGCCAAATGATGCAACGAACTGGGGCCGTGCCTTGCTTTTATTGCAAGAAGCAAAGCTAATCAAGGTAGTAGATAATTTCGATGGAAACGGCGGAGTGGACAAAATCAAAGAAAATCCAAAAAACATCGAGATTGTTCCTGTGGATGGGGCGGCTACACCGCGGGTCATGGATGATGTTGATGCATCTATTATTAACAACGGTGTAGCGGTGGAAGCAGGATTGTATTTAAAAGATGCCATTATTCATGAAAGCGCGACTGCAAAACCGTATATCAACGTGATTGCGGCGCGGAAAGAAGACGCCGATCGCCCTGAGTTGAAGAAACTGGTCAAAATCTATCAAACAGATGAAGTGGCGAATTTCATTAAGAAAACGTATAAGGGAAACTACATTCCAACGTTTATTCCGTTAGAAGAGTTAAAAACATTTAAAGACGCTTATAAAAATTAATCCATTATTGGAGGGGATGAAATTGGCAAAGAAAAAGCAGATTAAGCTGGCTGCCTACTTGATTGGAACGGGGATGCATATCGCTTCGTGGCGCCATCCGGACGCCCAACCGACTGCAAGTATAGATGTTCAGCACTTTATCAAACTCGCGCAAATTGCCGAACGAGGCAAATTTGATATGGTGTTTCTCCCAGATAGCCTGGCGATTAACGAGGATTCCCATCCAAACATTTTAAACCGATTCGATCCGGTTGTTTTAATTACAGCGATTGCGACTGCAACATCAAAAATTGGCCTCGTTGCAACAGCTTCAACTTCTTACGGAGAACCGTATATCCTGGCACGGCAATTCGCCTCTGTCGACCATGTTAGTAACGGGCGCGTTGGCTGGAATGTCGTTACAACAGGAGATGCGACAGGCGCTACGGCGCTTAACTTTAGCAGAACGGAGCACTATAAACACGATGAGCGCTACCGGCGAGCAGAAGAATTTGTTGATGTCGTTCAAGGGCTGTGGGATTCTTGGGAGGATGATGCCTTTGTCTTTGACAAGGAGAAAGGAGTATTTTTTGATCCTGAAAAGCTCCATACGCTTGATTACAAAGGACAGTATTTCTCCGTCCGTGGCCCTCTTAACATTGCCCGTTCGAAACAAGGACATCCGGTCATCGTGCAGGCCGGATCGTCAGAACCAGGCCAGCGGTTAGCTGCAAGAACGGCAGAAGTCGTTTTTGCCCATCGCGATAATATAGAGAAAGCAAAAGAATTCTACAAAAGCTTAAAATCCAAACTGGCGGACTACGGGCGCCATCCAGATGAGCTTTCGATTTTAGTCGGCATTTCGCCAATTGTTGGTGAAACAGAAGAAATTGCCCAGCAAAAATTTGAAGAGCTGCAAAAGCTTGTTCTCCCGTACCAAGCATTAAAATTCTTGTCAGGCTATATGGGAAATGTCGATTTCACGAAATACTCGCTTGATACACCGGTAAAGGAAGTGGAGCTTCCAGAAGAAATAAATGGAATTCAGAGCCATTATGAAGATATAAAACGAATTATTGACACGGAAAACTTGACAGTTGGCGAGCTTTATTCACGTCTTTTTATCGGTGCCGGCAGACGTGACAACTTTATTGGAACTCCAGAAAAGATTGCTGATGAATTGGAAAAATGGTTTACAGAGGAGGCGGCAGACGGTTTTATCCTTCAGGCGCCATTATATCCGCGAGATTTGGAAGATTTCGTTCATCATGTAGTACCAATTCTGCAAGAACGTGGTTTATTCCGCCGTGAATATGAAGGAGATACGTTGCGCGACCATTTAGGGCTTCCGAAGCCTGTAAACCGCTATACGCTGGCGAGACAATCCAAACTAGCCATCCAATAGCGAGAAGGGAGAGAACAGCATGGCAGTGAGAGAGTTCGATCCCTTTATAAGGAACGAAAGAGAAGAGAAGCTGGCTCGTTATGCGGAAGCGCTGGCAAGTCAAATTGCCGAAACGGCCCATGTATACGATGAAAGCGGGGCATTCCCGTTTGAACATTTTGATTTATTGCGCCAAGAAGGTTATTTAAAGTTGACAGTACCAAAACAATATGGCGGAGACGAGATTTCCTTGTACGAAACATTGCTCGTTCAGGAAAGGCTTGCGCGCGGGGATGGTTCAACTGCGCTTGCTGTTGGTTGGCATCTTCTTACTTTTTTAAATTTGCGCAGCGTCCGCCCTTGGAAGGAAGAAGTGTTTGCGCGGCTTTGCACAGCAGCAGTGGAAGAAGGAAAAATGCTGAATATCATTTCTTCCGAAAGAGAAACCGGCAATTTGGCAAGAGGCGGCATTCCTTCAACGATCGCAAAGCGCACATCAGGCGGTTATATGATCTCAGGAGTGAAATCATTTGCTTCGTTAGCGCCAATTCTCGATCATTTTACTATTACTGCTTATCTAGAAGACGAAGATAAAGTAGCAGAATTTTTAATTACAAAGAACGAAAACGTGAAGGTAATAGAATCATGGAATACGATTGGCATGAGAAGCACAGGGAGCCATGATATCGAATTAAATGATGTCTTTGTTCCGGAAGAGGCCTTACTATCACGCTTGGATGACAGCCACATTAACCGTTTTGTGGCAGACAGCCGCGCTTATTCACTGGAAGTACCGGCGGTTTATCTGGGAATTGCTTGGGCTGCAAGAGATTTTATCCTTGATTTTGCTGTTTCCAGATATTCTCGCAGTTTTGGCGGGGTCATTGCCGATATCCCGCACATCCGCGATAAAATCGGGCAAATTGAAATTTTGTTGAAGTCTTCACGGCATACGCTGTACGCGATTGCTGAGAAGTGGGAAAACAATCCAGAGCATAAAGATCGTTTTTCAGACGAAGTTAGCATGGCGAAATATCTCATATGCAACAATGCCATACGCATTGTTGAGCTCGCGATGCGCATTGCAGGAGGCCATGCATTATCAAAAAATCATAAATTAGAACGCCTTTTTCGCGACGTTCAGTGTGGACCGTTCCATCCGCCTCAAGACGATATGGTGATTCAGCAATTAGCAGATTCTGTGCTGACAAAAGTGAAGAATAAAAAAGGAAAAACTACTTAGAACTGCCTTCCATACAAACAACAGACCATTGAAGCGGAACTGGTTTTTGGGTAAATCAGACATGACCATCAATCAGTGACTTCGCTTAAAATGACATTTGCTACAATAGGACGAAAGCTGGCGGGTACAAGCCAGCTTTATTTTATTTTCAAAAAAATGTTCATGATGTTTTGGGGTCCGTCCATATGCGCGAGAAACCAAAAAACTAGGGATTGTTTTCTTCCAGCGAAAAACATTCTCTTCACCGTAATCGTTCCACACATGAAAAAGTTTATTCCGTAAGCAGGTTGTTTTCCAAGGAACTTTAATATGTTTAGCATGTCAGAATGATAGATAAGAAAAAAGTCCCTGTTGTCATCTGGAAAAACAGGAATATATCATGATTTATCCTTATTTTACCTATGTTACCATTTAAATAGAAGGTATAAATAGGGGGGAGAAAATCAAAGTGGCGTCTTTATCGGAATCGATCGAACAAGAAGTGAAACGCAGGGGCTACGAGACGATGATGGATTATCTTAAGTCTTATCAGAGGCAGGTCGAAGAAACAATCGGGGAACTTCGGCTTCGGCATGGGGCTCGTGCATTTTATCATGTGAATGACGAGTATGTCCCTCATTGGCTGGGAGAGCCGGGGAAAGCGCATGAGCCGATATCCGGGAACTTGCGGCAAATGATGGATGCAACGGCAGACGGTCTTCTTCATGAAATAAGCAGGGAAATCGCCCAAATTCGTCGAAAGATAGAGGAACGGCAATGACGACGATTCGAGTCAAACCGGAAGAGCTGGAAACGGTAGCGAAGCATATCCCCGATGCAGAAGACGCCTGCCGGCGTGCGCGAACCTCTCTTTCTTGGACACTGCCTTCTTTAGCCATGGAGATTCCCGGCATTAGCACTGCTGCGATCGATAGTCTCAAGGATGAGCTGCTTCATTGGCTCCAGCGCTATGAAGAAAAGCTGAATGAAGCGGAGGAACTGCTGTATCGAACAGCCGCGGCAATGAGTCAAGCCGACCAAACGATCGCCGACAATATGAAAGAATTCGGTTTGGAGCTTCTTGGCTGGTATGACTTGCAGCGGGTGTTTGGAGAATATGACCCGGTGACAGGGGAACGTCTTTCATTTGGAGATCGCCTGTTTGCGGGAGGAATGTTATTGTTGTCGGTCATTCCTCCAGCTAAAGGAGTAGGCGTTGCCGGTAAAGCAGCGTTGAAAGGAGCGAAAGCGGCTGGGATAGCAGCGGATGTTTCGAAATTAGTCTCGCAAGCGAAAAACATCCTCAATTATAATAAAATCAAATCGTTCTTTCAAACGATCTATCACCAAGTCATCAAAGGACCAATCACCGAAACCATCCGTTCGTTCAAGAAGCAATGGGAGAACTTTCTCAAAAATGTTGGCTCTGTCCTACAGAGACCGCAGCTAGCCGCCGATGGAGTTGGAGTGGTGCCAAGTGGACGGGTGATAGGAATCGTGGATGAATCCGCCAACTCGGTGCGCTTTTCGATGAGTCAAGCCGGGGATGGAGTGATTGGAAAAGGAACGGGTGGTGTTGCTAAGGGTACGAGTAAATTTACTTATAATAATTTACCAAAGAATCCAAAGGAACTGATGGAAGATGGTTGGAAAGATGTAACTCCAGATGGAATGAGAAAAAATACAAACTCAAGAGAGTACGAAGATCCACGTACAGGAATAAGAGTTAGATTTGATCCTGGTAAGCCGGGTGCTCCAGGGTTTGAAGGAAAGGACCATTACCATATTTATAACCCTAATCGTACAGGTAAAGGTGATTATTACTTGGACAAAAACGGTAATCCTGTTCCTAAGGGTTCGAAAGCTTCTCATATATTACCTTAAAAGGAGATATACAAAATGAAGCCTTCACAATTTCTTAATCTATATGTTTTACATGATAGCTTTGTAGAAGATATAAAATATCTTATAAATGAAGACAAATTAGAGTTAGTAATCGAATTATGTAATTGGAAGCAAAAATTTTATACAGATACAGAACCCGAGATGGCAAAATATAAATTAGTTTTTAAAGGAGTATCAAAGTTTGAGGCTATTCCAAATACACTAGTAGATTACGATGATATTTTAGAAGTAGAACTTTTATCGAGTGAAATGAATAATGAAACGGTTAAATTTGTTTTGAAAGGTGAAGAAGATGTGAAAATTCTTACCGTTCAAGCTGCAGAAGTAGATTTTATAAAATTGGACTAACATATTTTCATTAAACATGAAAAACCTTGAAAGGGTGTATATCATTCTTTCAAGGTTTTTATTGTTGCAATAGTAGGTGTCGAACCTATCACTTCCTCGTATCTATACCAAGCAAAAGCCTAAAGATGGCTGATGATGTTCGGAAGTAGTGAGTCAATTCAGACGAGCTGAAAATGACAATATCCATTATTCGAAGAACGGTGCACATATTGTTCTTGCAAGACCATAGAATGGGGAGAAAGAAAAATGGATGAATTTATCAAGGTGTTAAATCATTATCCTAATGGAACCAAACTGATCATAGAGTGGAAAGATGGATTGCGTATTAAAGGTTTATTAGACACTATTTATGAAACAGGCGATGGGCTGGAATTAGAAGATGAGGACTACGATGAATACTTTGCTTGTGCTTTAAAAATCTTGTCCATTGAGAATAATCCGTCCGGTAAGGTTTTAAGCGAAAATACTTTATTAGAAGTATCAAAACAAAATAAACCAAGTAAAATTTTTTTAGAGAATGGCGTATTGATATGGCAAGATATGAATGATAAATAACAGATATTTTACCCCTGAGGATTATCTACTCAGGGGTTTTTTGGTGTATGGAGTGCCGAATAAACCGCAAGAGCAACAACCTATACGCATAACCCTTGAAACTCCTGTATGATAATTCTTAGGGTTAGATTGTACGCACAAAATCAGTTTGAAAAAGATGCTATATTTTATGATTTTCATCAACGATAAACGACTGAAAATTATCAGCTACCACCGTTTTTATCTCCTAAAACCTTACCTTTGCTTTCTCCTTGACTTTTGAAATTTTTTTCGCAACTTTTTCTTCGCTACCACCGATTACTATAGCGAGAGTATTACTCCACCTCGATTAACTCCTGGATGTCGATGTCTAGCACTTTGCACACTTTTTCTAATGTTGAGAGATAAACTCTGTCCACGTTGTCTGAACAAAGATGGCTGATGGTGTTCGGGCGCAGCCTGTAAGTCGAGCTAATTCACGCTGAGAAATGCCACGTTCTTTGAGGATTTCTTTCAGTTTGATTTTAATTGGCATACTACATCCCTTCCTCTGTCTGTATTACTTATACGATACATAAAAAATTTGTATCGGTAAAGGGGTTGGTCGGTTATATCGGTTAAGCCGCATACAATAGACTTAACATAGCGGCTAAGCGTTACGTTAATCTCCATTTGCGTAACGGAGGGGGAAGGTATCATGAAGGTGATTGGATATATCCGCGTTTCCACACAAGGGCAAGCCAAAGATGGGTACAGCCTTGCCTACCAAGAAGATGAAATTAAAGCGTATTGTCAGGCACAAGGATACACTCTCCTGTGTTTGTTTAAGGATGAGGGTATCAGTGGGACGAAAGTGGATGAAGAATAGAAATCGACAGGACAGGATTTCAGGAGATGTTGGCGTATCTCTCCCGCCATCAGGTGGATTATGTGGTGACACTTAACACAAGCCGATTATGGCGTTCAGACATTGTTAAGGTGTTAGTACATCGTGAACTGAAAAAGTATGGAGTGGACATACGGAGCATCGAACAACCGCAATACAGTATTTACAAGAAAGCCCCCAATAATTTTCTTATTAATGGGTTAATGGAACTCCTCGACCAATATCAACGCTTAGAAATTGCGTTAAAGCTAGGGCGAGGAAGGAATAAAAAATCACAACAGGGCGGTTATGCAGGAGGAAATGTCGCTTTTGGCTATACAGCTAAAAGAGGCCAAAAGCGACTCGTTATAGATGAAATACAAGCAAAAACCGTTCAACGAGTGTTTGACTTACGAGAACAACATCCTTCATGGTCTCTGTCACAAATCGCATCACAACTGAATGAGGAAGGACATCGAACGAAACAGGGGAAGTTGTTTACGAAAGTTCAAGTCAAGCGAATTTTGGACAGAAAAGCGTTTTACAGTGGTGTATACCGTTATGGAGAGATCATCGCCAACGGAACATATGAAGCGATTTTATAACGGAACGAGATAGAGAATGGATAGGCTTTCGTACCCTTGCGAGTCCATAGAGACGAACGCTCGACCTAAGGTTGCCGACATTCTCTGTCTTGCTTTATCCGTTCAATCCAAGATAGGGGTGAGATGTTCTGATGAGACGAGATAAGCATATTTATGTAGGGATAGATTTGCATAAGTTTCAGCATACAGCGGTGATTTTAGATTGTTGGTTTGAAAAGCTAGGGGAAGTGACATTTGAAAATAAACCATCCGCTTTTCCGAGTTTACTAGAGTATGTGAATAGGTTTCTGACAGAAAGCATCACTCCTGTGTTTGGATTAGAGGATGTGGGGGCTATGGCAGGGACTTGGCATTGTACTTAAAAGAGAAAGGGCACATTGTAAAGTTTGTCAATTCTTCTTTATCCAATGCGGAACGGAACAGCTATGCCATGACCCAAAAGCATGACAGTTGGGATGCCCAATGTGTAGCGAATGTGTTAATCCGTCAATTCCCTTATTTGCCTGATGTCATATATTTGTAAAGGCAGTAAAACTCCTCGAAATCCTGTGTTTTACGAGTATTATCAGAAAAAGCTAGCAGAAGGTAAAACCAAACAACAAGCGCTTATTTGCATTATGAGAAGACTTGTCAATATTATCTATGGTATGATGAAACACAAGACCGCTTATATCATGCCTGAACGGAAAGTCAGTTGATATAATGGGTGGTGGTTAGTGAAACTGCCACCCGTTTATAAAGTACATTTTTATAATTTCCTAAGGAGTGAGTATATTATGTTTTTATTATATTTCCAAGATGAATGTCTGGGTGAAATACAAGATATCAACACTGAAGGCATGTGGATGTATGGTAAACTTATACCTAATCAAAATATAGTAAAGTTTAAAGATTTTTTTAAGGCTCTTACGAGTGAAGAAAATGATTTTAAAGAAAGTGAATATAATGAAGAATGGTTGAAAGATGATAATTGGTTTATTGTGGATGATCATCAAAATAAAAGAGGAATTTATTTGCCGGCTGTGTATGAAGACGGGGAAATAAATTGGAGATGGAGGTAACTTAATTTAAAACAAAGACCTTGATAGGCTATATGCCTTCAAGGTTTTCTTTATATTTAAAACGAATTGTTGTTTAAAATAAAGATTTTATAAAGTAAAGTGAAATTGAGCCAAGCTACTCATTGAAAATATCTGGTATTATGTCAAGAAAACGGACACGTTAAACAGAGAGAAAAGTCTTTGTTTATACAGCTATTTTTCTTTTGTCAGTGTAAGCAAACACAACAATCGATTCCGTCTCGTCAACAATGGGATGAAACGGAACCAATATCATCATCGCTTCTGCCATGGCCTGGTTGGCTTTTTCATTTTGGTCTTTCTGAGCATCCTCTTCACCGTAATCGCTCCATGCATGAAAAAGTTTGTTCCGTAAAGTGGCCCCCCGTTTATTGGTGAATGGGAGATAAGAAAATAAACTCATTAATTGGTTCTCAATAAAAATTAAGGATTAAAGATTTGGATAAACAAGTTAGAGATATTGCAAAAACAATAACTCAAGAAGAAAGTGTGCAGGTACTCATTTTGATGAAATGAGAAAGGAAATCGCCTAAATTTAGCGAAAGATAGTGGAGCTATAATACCGACGATTCGAGTCAATCCGGAAGAGCTGGAAACCGTAGCCGAACATGTCCCCGATGCAGAAGACGCCTGCTGTCGTGCGCGGACCTCACTTTCTTGGGAACTCCCCTCTCTCGTGATGGAGATTCCCGGAATCGGATCTGATGCCATCCATGAACTCAGAGACGAGCTTCTTCATTGGCTCCGCCGCTATGAAGAAAAGCTGAATGAAGCGGAGGAACTGCTGTATCGGACAGCCGCGGCCATCAGACAGGCAGACCAAATGCTCGCCGACAATATGAAAGAATTCGGTTTGGAGCTTCTTGGCTGGTATGACTTGCAGCGATTGTTTGGAGAATACGACCCAATCACCGGAGAACGGATATCCGGATGGGGATGCTTGGTTGCGGGAGGAATGCTGCTGGCTTCGTTTATTCCTCCGGTCAAAGGGGCAGGGATCACCGGCAAAGCGGGGATCAAAGGAGCGAAAGCGGCAAAAGCAGCGGATGTTTCTAAATTGGTCTCGCAAATGAAACATGTCCTCCACTATGATAAAATCATGCCTGCCCTTCGGGAGATATACCTCCAAGTTGTAAAAGCGCCAATCACTCAAACGCTCCGCTCATTTAAGAAACAATGGGACAACCTTCTTGACAGCGTTCCATCTGTCCAATGGCGACCGGCATTTGCAGGGATAGGTCCAGTGTCAAGGGCAGGGATACAGGAGACCGCAGAAGAATCCGCCAGTTCCATACGCTTTTCGATGAGTCAAGCCGGGGATGGAGTAATTGGGAAAGGAAAGGGTGGTGTTGCACATAAAGATACGGGTAATGTTAAGCCCGGGGACAGTAGTCCTATTGCACCTGGTGGCGGACTAGCGGCACATGAAGCAAAGGGTGGGCATTTGATTGCCAAACACGTTGGAAAGACAGATGCTGAGTTATTGCAACGGTTAAAAGATGACCCTAAAATAACAGGTGCATCAACTTTTAAAGATAGAGCTACTGCTGAGAAAATTGTTAGTAAAGTTCTAAACGATCCAGAAAACATAAAAAAATACAAAAGTGGCTATCTAATCCTAATAGTAGACCGACCTTACCATTAAGATATAAAGGGGATGGCGAGATTATTGGACGAAGCGTTGAAAGAGGATCAAATGTTGTTGAAAATGTAACTAACGCAAAAATCGTGCTAAAAAAAGATGGAAAGGGTAACTTTATTCTGACAGGTTATCCAACCAAATAAAAGAGAAATATCAATATAAAGGAGAAATATCAATGAATGATCATCAGGCTTTTGAGGAAGTAGCTGACTTTTTAGCTGGAACTTTCCATCAAGATATGGGGTCACCAGAACAAGCATTAGCTGATTTTATAGTTGAAGCCACAAAGGAATGTTTAGAGTTTACCTTAGAAAGTTTACTGGTTTTTATGAGAACAAATACAACCGAAAAAGAAAAAGAAGAATTCATTAAATCTCATGCGGAAATTTATTTTCCTGCTATGGGATTAACACCTTTAGAATGGTTGGAAAACGTAATTGAACAATTAAAAGAAGCTGTAAAAACAAAATAGGACTATAAATTTTTGAATACCTTGACTGAGTGAAAACTCTTTCAAGGTTTCTTTTTACTAAGAGGGAAGTGACGAATAAACCTCGAAAGCAACAACCTATACACTTTTATGAAATGAGAAAGGAAGTCACCTGAATACAGTGAAATATAGAGAAACTGCAATGACGACGATTTGAGTCAATCCGGAAGAGCTGGAAACTGTAACCGAGCATGTCCCCGATGCGGAAGACGCCTGCTGTCGTGCGCGGACCTCGCTTTCGTGGGAACTCCCCTCTTTAGTGATGGAGATTCCGGGCATCGGATCTGATGCCATCCATGAACTCAGAGACGAACTGCTTCATTGGCTCCAGCGCTATGAAGAAAAGCTAAATGAAGTGGAGGAACTGCTGTATCGGACAGCCGCGGCAATGCGCCAGACAGACCAAACGATTGCTGATAACATTTTGGAGCTTCTTGGCTGGTATGACTTGCAGCGGGTGTTTGGAGAATACGACCCGGTGACTGGGGAACGGATATCCGGATGGGGATGCCTGGTTGCGGGAGGAATGCTGTTGGTTTCGGTTATTCCTCAGATCAAAGGATCAGGAATCGCTGGCAAAGCGGGAATCAAAGGGAGTTATCTTTCCAAATTAAGATGATTTTAAATTAATACATACTGCCCATTTGCCTGAACCATCATGATAGCGCGATAATGGCATAAAATCCTGTGATAAATAAGTCGTTTACAAAGTTAACGTGGGTGGAGTGTTTAGCTGGATGGTATACGTATCCCCAACTGTTTCCCTTTTATTATTGGCCATCATGAAAATATTTGAAATTTTATAATCATTTTTCTTCAAAGATAATAGGGAGTCGTAGGAAAAGGAATGGGGGATTGTTAAGAATACTAGATAAACGCATAAGTTTGCCATCATATAGACATGAGAGTTTGTATCTTAACATAAGGATTGAAAATAGATGAAATCATATATGCTTGCATATTATACTTGTTCTTTATATTACAAAGGAGAATTTGATTAGTACGTTGAATTAAGATATTGGAAAGTCAGTTGCGGTAAAAATTATTTCAAGGAAACTTTAAAAAGGGGGACACCCGTTTATGGATAATTTAAAAAGCATTTTGCAAGAAAATGACGTTCAATTTGAAGTCATTCACCACGAAAGTCCAATCCATACGGCGCAGGAAGGTGCGGATTATTTTGGAATTGAAATAGGCCAGACAGCACCTACATTGGTTCTTAAGTCAGAAAAAGGTTATTTTGCGATGATTATTTCTGGAGGTCGAGGGCGTGTAAATTTAGAAGAAGTGTCAGAAATTCTGGGATGTAATCAATTAAAAATGGCAACTCCAAAAGAAGTCCAACAGATAACTGGATACACTGTTGGCAGTGTTCCGTTAGTAGGTCTTTCTTTGCCTTGTATAGTAGATAAAGAACTTTTTCGTTATCCGTTTATTTATGGAGGAACGGGAGAATCAACTTCGACACTAAAAATAGCACCTAACGCTTTGGAAAAGCTAAATCAAGTTGTTGCTTTATTGGACTAAAGCGTTGCTATCGGATAAATTACCCGTTTTAGATATTTCGATAACCTTTGCAAACTGAAGATCAAAAGAAGATTGTAAAGATTAACAATGGAATAAGTGTTAAAAAGCAATTCAATTGGATATCTATAAAAAGGCAGAGACGGCTGATGCAGTCAATGCATCTATAGCTAACCTTTTAGGGACGAGCTTTTTACTGTCTATGCAAAACTTGCTCGTAAATCGGACATCAGCTTTCAAACATCAAGAATATTTACTATATTGCGGGAAGATACCGTGATTATTCAGAAACACCTTCATAGGTGTTTTTTTGTTTATGTATATAAAAAATATGGTTTATGAGAATTTGCTCAAATACAATTGTGTTTTAAAACAAATATAAAACAAACATAAAACATGAAAACAAAAAATAAATTTGACAAAAACATAAAAAAATAAATAAAAAACAACAATAAATATGTTTGTTTATGTTGACAACAAAAGGTGTATACGGTTACTATTTAATTGTAAATGTTTTGTTTGCTAGATAAAAAGAAACAAAGATTACAGTTGTTCATTCGGCCGAATAAAAATTGAAAGTAGTAATTTGTATTGGTTAATCTTTGTTTCCCACATCTATGATTATTTGTGAAAATATAAACATACTTGATTCGAATGGAGGGAGTAAAATGAGCAATGCGCATGTTTTTTATGTGCCAAGCACGAATTTGATGGGAAGAGGGTGTTTGGCGAAAGTTGGTCCGTTTATTAAAGAGTTTGGTTTTAAAAAAGCGTTGGTTGTAACCGATAAATTTCTGCATAAAAGCGGTATTGCTGGAAAGGTATTAGCGGTATTGGATGAAATAGGTGTTAACTACGTTGTTTATGATGATGTGAAACCAAATCCAACTACGAAAAACGTATATGCTGGTGCAGATCTTTTTAAAAAGAATGAATGTGATTTTTTAGTATCCGTTGGAGGTGGCTCGCCACAGGATACAGCGAAAGCGATTGGACTTTATGTAACAAACGGCGGCGATATCCGCGATTATGAAGGTGTAAACAAAACAAAAAATAAATCGGTTCCGATTGTAGCGGTAAATACAACAGCTGGAACATCCAGTGAATTTACAATCAACTATGTTATAACAGATGAAGAACGTAATGTAAAAATGGTTATGGTAGATAAGAATAGTTTAGTGACCATTTCTGTCAATGATCCCGAATTAATGGTAGATAAACCTGCTGCTTTAACTGCAGCGACAGGTATGGATGCGCTGACACATGCAATAGAAGCGGTTGTAACTCCAGGTTCATATACAGTTACCGATGCGACAGCGCTTGCAGCAATAGAAATTATTTTTAATTACCTCCCTAGAGCTGTAAAAAATGGTCACGACATTGAAGCGCGTGAACAAATGGCATACGCCATGTTTCTAGTTGGAATTGCCTTTAACAATGCAGGCCTCGGTATGGTTCATGCTATGGCCCATCAGCTTGGAGGAATGTACGATTTGCCCCACGGTGTATGCAACGCAATGCTTCTGCCGATTGTAGAGCGGGAAAATGCAAAGCGGGATCCAAGAAAATTCCGTGCGATTGCAAAGGCAGCAGGAATTGACGTAACAGGAAAAACAGATGAACAATGTGCAGAAGAAGTCATTGAAGCGATTAAAGCATTATCGAGAGAAATAGGTATTCCAAGCAAACTTTCAGAGCTTGGCGTTGATGAAGTGGATTTGGAAAAATTAGCAAATAATGCTCTTAAAGATGCGTGTGCACCAGGTAATCCATTTCAACCTACGAAAGAGGAAGTAATTTCTATGTTTAAAGAAATTTTATAAGGTTGAAATCTTCTTGTTATCGTTTCACCAATTTGTGTTTTGCTAGATTCATAGTAGCGTGTAATGAGCTGAAGGAGGAGATAAATCGGTGATCTATGTGGCGGTGGATATCGGTGCATCCAGTGGGCGTTTAGTGTTGGGGGAAATCAAGGATAATAAATTAAAAATCAAAGAAATACACAGGTTTTCCAATGGATTTACAGTGAAAGATGGCACTTGTTATTGGGATATTGATTATTTATTAAATGAAATTTTAAAAGGACTTCAGGTAGTAAAATCCCTGGGTTACGACCAATGTACGGTTGGAATTGATACATGGGCCGTTGATTACGTCTTATTGGATCAAAAAGGTAAGCGTTTACGAGAGGTTGTTTCTTATCGAGATGGAAGAACTAAACAAACGATTGAAAAAGTAACAAAATTAGTTTCAAAAGAAAAGATTTATAAAAAAACGGGAATTCAATTTTTACCTTTTAATACAATTTATCAGTTGTATGAAGAAGATCAAGAAAAGCTAAAAAACACAAATCAGATACTAATGGTCCCGGACTACTTAGGTTACTGTTTAACCGGTGTAGCTGTAACTGAAGTTACAAACGCTTCCACCACGCAATTGTTAAATTTAAATAGCAGAACATTTGATGACGAGTTACTTGATTTAATTTCCGTGAAAAGAGAGCAATTTGCGAGGCTGGTGGAACCAGGTACAGAGCTTGGTATGTTGAAAAAAGAATGGTTCTCTTCTTTCGATCTTCCGAATTGCAAAATTATCACTGTTGCGACCCATGATACCGCATCCGCTGTCATTGGTACTCCAGGGTTTGGAGAAAATTGGGCTTATTTAAGCAGTGGAACATGGTCTTTGTTAGGAATTGAAAGCGCTGTTCCTATTGTGAACGAATTGGCGTTACAACACAATTATACAAATGAATGGGGCGCTTTTCAAACAATCCGCTTCTTAAAAAACATCATTGGAATGTGGATCATTCAAGAAGTTAGACGACATTTAGAACAAGACTATGATTTTGCACAATTTGTGGAAGAGGCTAAGAAAGTAAAAGGGTTCCATCAGTTCATTAATTTTAATGATGAACGGTTTATGAATCCTGCCAATATGATTGATGAAATTCAAACCTATTGCAAGGAAACCAATCAAAAAGTACCTGAAACCGTCGGTGAATTAGCTAATTGTATTTACAACAATTTAGCAATTATTTATGCAATTGCAATAGAAGAATTAGAAGAGATCACCGGAAAAACCATTGATCAGCTGCATATCGTTGGCGGAGGAGCCTACAATGAGCACTTGAATCAACTAACAGCAGATTTGAGTGGAAAAGTCGTCTATGCTGGCCCTACTGAAGCAACTGCTATTGGAAACCTGATTATGCAGATGATTGCGACAAAAGAAGTGAAAGATTTAGAGGCAGCTCGCCAGCTTATAAGAGATTCATTTGAAATTAAAAAATATACCCCAAATGAAATAAATCGCCAAGCTATTATTCAAAAATTTAAGGAGGTCGTTTTATATGATCACGTCAGAAGTACAGGAAGCTTATGAATTAGCCAAAAAGGCGTATGCCAAATACGGTATTGATACAGACCGAGTACTAGATCAATTAAAAAATATCAAGATTTCTTTACATTGTTGGCAAGGTGATGATGTTCGCGGGTTTATAAATAAAGACCAAGCGTTAACAGGAGGAATTGCGGTTACAGGAAATTATCCAGGTGCTGCTAGAACTCCAGATGAACTTCGTCAAGATTTAGAAAAAGCCTTTTCTTTAATTCCTGGAAAACATAAGTTAAATTTGCATGCCATTTATGTAGATACCGATGAAAAAATTGATTTTGATGAGATCGAGCCGCGCCATTATCAAAAATGGGTAGAATGGGCAAAAGAACAGGGGTTAGGTCTTGATTTCAATCCAACATGTTTTTCCCATCCAAAAGCAGATGATGGGTTTACATTAAGCCATCCTAATAAGGAAATTCGTGATTTTTGGATTGAACATTGTAAACGTTCCCGTAAAATCGGTGAATATTTCGGTAAGGAAACAGGGCAAACATGTGTAACTAATATTTGGATTCCTGATGGATACAAAGATATTCCAGTGGATCGCTTGGCACCAAGAAAGCGTCTGGAAGAGGCATTGGATGAAATTTTTGAAGAGGAAATCGATCCTAAATTTAACTTAGATGCGGTTGAAAGTAAGCTGTTTGGAATTGGTTCAGAAAGTTATGTTGTCGGTTCCCATGAATTTTATATAGGCTATGCACTGACTCGTAACAAACTCATTTGCTTGGATATGGGCCATTTCCATCCAACAGAAACCGTTTCAAATAAACTATCTGCTCTTTCTTTGTACAGCAATGGAATGTTGCTACATGTAAGTCGTCCTGTTCGTTGGGATAGTGACCATGTAGTCATTATGGATGATGAATTGCAGGAAATCGCACGGGAATTGGTTGTGAATAATTTACTTGAAAAAACGTATATTGGACTTGATTTCTTTGACGGTAGCATCAATCGCGTTGCTGCTTGGGTCATTGGAGCACGCAGTATGCTTAAAGCACTGCTTCGCGCCTTTTTAGAACCTATAGAACTGTTGAAAGAGATGGAATTAAAAGGTGACTATACCTCTCGTTTGGCATTAAGAGAAGAATTCAAATCCTATCCTTTCGGAGCTGTTTGGGATTACTATTGTGCTTCCCAAGGTGTGCCTGTTCGTGAGGAATGGTTGGCTGAAGTGAAAAATTATGAAAAAGAAGTGTTACTAAAAAGAATTTAGGTGGAGAGAAAATGACAGGAAAATTAGATATTTTAACAGCGGAGTTTACACAAGAAATGATGAAAACCACGGCAAATTTATATCGTTTAGGTTGGGATGAACGTAACGGTGGAAATATCAGTTATTTACTAAAAGCGGATTGACCCCCTAAATTTGGACACATCCTATCTTAATTTTAGGTTATTCT
>ERZ1673777.23-NODE-23-length-53589-cov-17.235719_pt1 | contig 53589 bp, 60 predicted proteins | sample MGYA00580138_ERZ1673777 | MGnify/ENA primary metagenome ERZ1673777 (study PRJEB41219, sample SAMN04549618) | soil metagenome | isolation source: soil | place: USA: South Carolina, Cape Romain NWR | collected 2009-05-18 ... | reverse complement strand
CTCTCGTTGTTCTTGGGCTAGTGGAGCGTTGACGCTCAACTAGCACCACGGGTATCCTGATCATATATTGAAGCATCAAGTGAAGAGAGGTGAAGTATGTTGTCAAAAAATAGAAAAGAAAATCATCATGGTAACAATAAACCAAGGGTAAGATGTGATTGTGTTAATGGGCAAGTGGTGACAGTGCATGGACCTGTACAAGCAGGGCCTCCGGGACCTCCAGGACCTCCGGGGCCTCCAGGGGCTGGTGCCATTATTCCATATGCATCTGGAGTAACTCCTGTTGCATTGACCAGGGTTGATGTAGCAGGTGTAGTAGCCAGTATTGGAGCTATCCTTGGATTCGGAAGTTCTGCGCCAACTGTTAATCTTGATACAGGGGTACTGGATCTAGGTGTTGGTGTCACGAACATTCCTGACTTTGCATTTGTGGTTCCTCGTACCGGGACAGTTACATCCATATCTGCATTCTTTAGTGCTACAGTGGGAGTAACTTTAACTGCAGCTGAAACAGTTAGAGCAGAATTATGGAGAGCGCCGGCAGCTAGCAACACCTTTACGCCAACAGGCGTTTTCGTAGATTTAGCACCAGCTTTCGGCCCTGGAGTTACCGCTGGCGATACTGCAACTGGCACTGCAACAGCATCATTGCCGGTAGTTGCCGGTGACAAACTATTGCTGGTTGTTTCTTTTGCACCTGGCGGCACCGCTATCAGTACTCTTACAGGTTTTGCAAGTGCAGGCGTTGGAATCAGTTAATTTCACTTAGTAACAAACTTCAAAGATATCGAGATCAAGTCGACATAAGAAACATTCTTACATGACAACGCCTTTCTTTTTGTTTTTCCTGTAAGAACATCGATAACCGTTCGAGGAATGGCAGGTTTATGGAAGAAAACTGAAGGAAAGTATGAAAAAGACAAAAAGGGAGCATATATTATACATGACTAATATGTTCAACTTGTCGACTTTGCCGACAAGCTGAAATCCCTGCCAAACGGCAGGGATTTTTATTTTTTGCTGGAATGAAGTATTTTTCCGGTTATCTATTTAGGGATTGAAACCTTTATACCCGAAGTTGCACAGGTTCAATTCAATTATAACGGTCGCTGCCATCTGAGCCAAATCCTAATTCCCCGGATGAATTTTTCCCCCCCAAACCCATAATGTCCCATCTTTTCGAAGTGCGATAGTATGTCCATCACGTGTGTCTAAAGAAATGATGTTTGTTAGTTTCTTTATTTGAATTGGATTCTTTATTATAAACTTATCAGGATTATCCCGTCCTTTTATTCCAATTCCCAATTGTCCCTCGTTATTTTGTCCTTGTGCCCAAACAGTGCCATCTTTCTTAAGCACCAAATTATGCACATAACCTGTCTTAACCATTACTGCATCTTTAATTCCTTTTACTTGAGAAGGCTTTTTCGTCCAATTCTTGCTTGCTATAAGCGGTATTTGTTTGCCTAATTAGCCCCAATATTGCTGATATGGAGGAACGTAAGGCTGGTGTTGGCATTGTGGGGGATATTGCTGATGCCAGTTTAAATATGGATGGGATATATTTTCCTTCGCTTTGTTGCAGTTTTTGTATGGACCTATATAAGTTGATGGTTTAATTGGTGCAATTGCTTGTTTCCATTGATTTTCATCGAGGCAATAAGTATGTGCCATGATCTTTGCAGGAGTAAATTTTAAAATGTCAGAACCTAAAACTACTTCTGGAGTTGGTGCATCAAAAATGGCCAAAAGATGGGTGTTGTTAACTTTAGCTACTTCATAATGCCACCAACCTCGAGGAATGTTTACCACATGTCCGGGTGTCATCGAATAATGGAGGAGTTGTTTTGTAAATGGGTTGAGTATTGATACAGTGGCAGCACCAGAAATACAATAGACCAGCTCGGCTGCATTTGGGTGATAGTGCGGTTCTATGACATTATTAGCACTTAGGAAAATATCGAGCAGAGACACATTTTCCAGTGTATTCAACTGTTTTACACCTAATACGTTAATATAATTATTGTTATCTTTTTTAAACAAGGGGCTTTTATTGATGTCAAAAGTGTATTGGGGTGCTTGGGATGTGTTATCCATATAGGAAACCATAAATTCTCTTCACCTCTTTACTTAGTAAAAACCAACTTTATATAGGCATGTTATGAACTAACAATGAGTTTGGTGTGCGCAGTTATTAAAAATTAGCGTATAGTTCAAAGACAGTGCGAAGCATGAAGCAAAGGAGGAGGAACATTCCATTTCTTGAAGAAGTTATCAGGAAGAACGTGTTGCAAAACGTGTAATGGATACATCAATGCACATAAAAAATCCGCCACATACAGTATTCTCCAATCGCGCTAATCGACAGCACAGCCTTTCGCAGCAGTCTTTACGATTGGAAGTATCCATCTGGTATCACTGGTTGAAAAGATGTAAGTGCCATTTCTGCACTACTTTATGTAGACGCATCCAAAGAAGAATTAGACAAAAGCATTTAAATTATTGCTTTTTAGTAGCATAAATGCTATCATGTGTGTAATAATAATAAGTAAAGGGTAGAGGATGTTGTTTAAGGTAATATACGCAGGAAATGTTAAGGAATTTGAAAATTATCTTTTGAGTAAAGCAGAGCAAGAACTTAGACAAAAAGGCCGTCCGGGTGTATGGTGTCATGTTGCTGATGTATATGCAAGGCAACTTACGATTATCCAACATAACCCATATCCTTCTGATCCGGAGGACAACAGCTTTCCGGACGATATAACCCCTCCGTCATTGAAACATATTAACATGAATACTCAATATAATAATTTTTACAGATGGGGCATAAGGGGCGGAAGAACTGGAAATCACAGAATTATATTTGCAATCCATAATTTTTCCAAAGTCATACTGCTTCATTATTTTGACAAGCAGTATAATGGAGCGATAAGACGAGAGGATATTGTGCCTGCCGAATCAGCATATGAACGTTATTGCACTTTTGATCCTTACCTTTATTAATGATTAATGAACTGGGAGGGAAAAGAATGAGTGATTTTTTTAAGAAATATGCAGCTATTCGCGGCGAGCAGCATGTTAAAAAACTTCAATTAGAAGGAACTATCGCTGCACAGATCAAAACAAGACGGAAGCAGCTGAATATGACTCAACAGGAACTTGCAGACCGTATTGGAGTTCCAAAATCAACGATTGGGAGAATTGAAGCGGGGCTTACAAGTCCAAGGGTAGAGACGCTTTTTAAAATTTCGCAGGCATTGAATACTCCTTTCATCATTGATGGCACAAGCAGACAGGACCATAACCTGCATGTTCAAATTTAGTGCTATATTATCGCAGCAGTTCCTTGGAGAGAAAATTCTCCAAGGAACTTGTTTTTTAAGGGGAAAATATATGACGCAGTTTGAAATCAAAAACTTCACCGCTGGAACTGATGAAATGATAAGAACGTTTGACCGGCATTATTGATATTTTGCCCTGCAGCAGCAAGCAGGAAGAGCAAAGGAGACGGAACATTCCATTTTTTGAAGAAGAAATTATCCAGAAAAAAAGATGGATCTTTATGACCCATCCTACAAAAACTAAAAACTTTATCGATGCATTCAAGATTAGTAACCGCCACCAGAGAAACAACTACATCCAACAATAATTAAAAGGATAAACAGCACCACAATTAAAGCAAAGTTTGATCTTAATCCACTTGACATTTTTGTTAACCTCCTGTTTTAAAAGGATAGTACATTCTATGTAAAACATAGCGAGCCTGTATAAGACAAACAGTGCAGGTAATGAAAAAATGATGAATCCGTTTAACGGTTGATGGGCACGAACGGTGAAAGCGCGCAACAACTTTTGATTTTCTGGAAAAACAATCTGTTTGCAGAATAAAGACACAAAAAAGCTATAAAAAATCTATAAAAAAGCCATAAAAAAAGCCGTAGTTTTCCTCATATACTGATATATTTGATATTAGGTGTTATCCCCTCCTCTATTTTGATATAGATTTTTCCGCTCGTCATCCTATGCAATGTGCATATGCGAGGCCGGGTTTTATTGATGATGGCGGGCGGAGAAAACGTGTTAAGACGTATGCCATGAATATAGCAATACCGTGTGTATCATCCCCCTATGCCACCCTGTCTTGTCCGGATTATCCCGGACGCTTCTTGCGCTGATGCGTGAGGGTTAAGCAAGATAAGGGTGGCGTTTTCTATTGAACAGGTAAGTTCAACAAGGAAAAGCTTATATGAATATGATGGACGGAATTAAACATTTATAATGACAAAAACTCAAAAGCTCCATACAATAATACAAATGTTAATTTGTTTTGGTTGGAGATGTTCTTATGACACGCTGGATCGACATATCCATAAACAAACATCAATTAAAACTTTATGATGGCCATAGGTTAATAAAAGTGTATCCCATTGCTGTCGGTAAAATGTTAACCCCAACCCCTTCAGGAATATATACAATTATCAATAAACAGCGCAATCCCGGAGTGCTTTCGGGGTATTGTGGCTGGGTTTATCAAGGCCTCATTATGGAATACATGGAACGAACAACCCTTCTTCTATTGGCAAAAATGTGTCACGTGGATGTATTCGAATGTATAACCATGATGTTATCGAATTATCGTCAATGGTTCCGGTTGGAACACGTGTCTATATTCATAAATGAGGTTTTTAAACAGACGGGTGATTTTATATTTACTTGCCGTATGCACGCAGACCCCCTCCATTTAATTCCTCATCATTTGCGCGATGATTTTTACAAAGAATACGGGATCCGTATTGAAGGCGATCTTTCACCGTTAAACATGATGAGATTGGAAAAAGAATATGGCGGGCGCATTGAAGATGTCTTGGTCGAGAGAATTTTCTTCTCGGAAAATAAACGAGTCGGCATCGGGACGTTCAGCCCGTCGGACCCGAAATCGCAGGATATTGCCGATCTTACAGGAAGCATTGATTTTTCAACTATTGCCCAGTACGGTTCAGAATCAGATCCGCGCGCTTATCGGTTTGATGGGGAGTTAAACAAGGCAAACCGCGGAATTATGGAATTCCAGGAAATGCTCAAATGTGATGAAAAGTTTCTCTGGCATTTGCTTTCTTTGACGCAAGAAGGAAATTTCAAAGCGGGGAGGTTTGCGCTGATAAGTGCTGATGAACTTATTATCGCGCATACGAACGAAACGGAATATCGTTCTTTTATCGCGAATAAAAAGAATGAAGCGCTTCATTCGCGGATTATCGTCATGCCGATTCCGTACAATTTGCGCGTGTCAGAAGAAGAGCGGATTTATGAAAAAATGATTCGCGAAAGCGATGTCGCTGATGTCCATATTGCACCGCATACGCTGCGAATCGCCGCAATGTTTACGATTTTAACGAGATTGAAAGAATCGAAACGGCCGGACGTCGATTTAATTAAGAAAATGCGCCTTTACGACGGCGAAATGGTCGAAGGATTTAATGAAGTTGATGTCGAGGAATTGAAAAAGGAGCATCCGGATGAAGGAATGAGCGGCATCGATCCTCGCTATGTCATTAACCGCATTTCCTCATGCATTATTCGCAAAGAAGTTCCGTCGATTAACGCATTAGACGTATTGCGCTCCTTAAAAGAGGGGCTTGACCAGCATCCGTCCATTTCGAAAGAAGATAAAGAGAGATATTTAAATTTTATTTCACTGGCTCGCAAGGAATACGACGAAATCGCCAAGCAAGAAGTGCAAAAAGCGTTCGTTTACTCTTATGAAGAATCGGCGAAAACATTGATGGATAACTATTTGGATAATGTGGAAGCGTACTGCAATAAAACAAAGCTGCGCGATCCGCTGACAGGGGAGGAAATGAATCCAGACGAAAAACTCATGCGCTCGATCGAAGAACAAATCGGCATTTCCGAAAACGCGAAGAAGGCGTTTCGCGAGGAAATTTTGATTCGCATTTCTGCCTATGCGCGGAAAGGACAAAAGTTTGATTACAATTCGCATGAGCGGCTGCGTGAGGCAATTCAAAAGAAATTATTTGCTGATTTAAAAGATATTGTGAAAATCACCACTTCCACGAAAACGCCGGATGAGCAACAGTTGAAGAAAATTAATGAGGTTGTGGCGCGTTTAATCGATGAATATGGTTATAATTCTACGTCAGCGAACGAACTGCTCCGCTATGTCGGCAGTTTGTTAAATCGGTAGCATGCCTTGTGCCAGGCATGCTTTTTTTGCTCGATTAGCGGGAAAGCGTTAAGTTGCTGCGAACGAAAAAAAATTTGTTGTGTAAAAAGAGAACGGCAGTTTTGTTTTCCAGTGGTTCATGTTTACTAAGCGGAGAGGAAAATTGTATACAATGACTAGGATGCGAACTTTGACTGTCGGGATGGGATCGTGGGAATTGTCTTAACATCATTTTGTTTACTGGGGAATCCAACGCGGATGGGACAGGGAGGGAATTTTTGCATACTAAGACATGATTGCGGTTGGAGCCGATTGATCGCTTGTCCAATAAAAATTTACATGTTCATTTTCGTAATAATTTGTCAATTATTTCGCTTTTTTGCATAGGATAGAGTAAACAAACTGTCATTGATTCATTATGTTTTTATGGCGCCAACATAAGTATATGCTTCAAAGCGGAAAAATGTGAAAAAAATTTGATGAGGAGGGGGAATAGATGAAGGGGAACTTTGTTGTATCGAAAGAAGACTGGTCCCTCCATCGGAAAGGACATGATGACCAAAAACGTCATCAAGAAAAAGTAAAAGAAGCGATAAAAAAAAATTTGCCGGATTTAATTACAGAAGAAAGCATTATTATGTCCAATGGGCGTGATGTCATTAAAATTCCGATTCGTTCTTTGGATGAATATAAAATTCGTTATAATTATGAGAAAAACAAACATGTCGGCCAAGGAGACGGGGAAAGCCAAGTCGGCGATATTGTCGCAAGAGATGGGGCAGAGGAGGGGCAAGGTCCCGGAAAAGGGCAAGGAGCGGGAGACTTGCCTGGGCAAGATTATTATGAAGCAGAAGTATCGCTGATGGAACTGGAAGAAGTGTTATTCAGCCAATTGGAATTGCCAAATTTGCAGCGGAAAGAAGCGGACCAAAACGTAGCGCAACATATTGAATTTAATGATATTCGCCGCACTGGCCTGATGGGGAATATCGACAAGAAACGAACGATGCTCGCCGCATTCAAGAGAAATGCGATGAATGGAAATCCAAGTTTTTATCCGATTTATCGTGAAGACTTGAAATTTAGAACATGGAACGAAGTGGTAAAACCAGAGTCGAAAGCTGTTGTTCTCGCAATGATGGATACAAGCGGCTCGATGGGATTGTGGGAAAAATATATGGCGCGTAGTTTTTTCTTTTGGATGACACGTTTTTTGCGCACCAAATACGAAACGGTCGAAATCGCATTTATCGCCCATCATACCGAAGCAAAAGTGGTGACGGAAGACGAATTTTTCACCAAAGGGGAAAGCGGGGGGACGATTTGCTCTTCCGCCTATCGGAAAGCTCTCGAACTCATTGAAACGAAATATTCGCCGTCGCGTTATAATATTTATCCGTTCCATTTTTCTGACGGAGATAACTTGACATCAGACAACGCCCGCTGTGTCAAGCTTGTGCAAGAACTTATCAAAGTGTCAAACATGTTTGGTTATGGGGAAGTAAATCAGTACAACCGTAAATCCTATACACTGATTAAGAAGGCTTCTGTTTCCGGCAGAAGTCTTTTTTTCTTAACAAATAAGTAATAAAAGTGTATAATTAAATTCAAAAAAAGGAATAAATGATTGTAAAGAGGATGTGTTATATTATTAACGAACAATATATAATAAAAATGAATCTAAGGAGTAATGAAACATGAGATTAAAACCTTTTGTTCCTTTAATGTTACCATTAAAGGAACAAATCGTGAACCAGCTTGAATTTATTCGTGAGTTAATTGAAGCAAATAAGGGCATTGTGGAATACCAAACAATGTTAAGAAACTCTAAACTGCATCCTCAGTTTTTACTAAGACCAGTAATGCTTAAAGAAGCGGTTCAATCTACAAAAATTGAGGGTACTCAAGTTACGTTGGACGAAGTAATGGAGGCAGAGGTCCAAACTAAAAAAGCAAATAAGGATATTCAAGAGGCGCTAAACTACTATGAAGCATTAATGGAAGGAATGGATGCTTTAAAAAGCATTCCTATCTCTACGCGCCTTTTTAAATTAATGCATAAAATATTGTTATCGAACAATGTAAGGGGCTCCAATCGTTCGCCAGGGGAGTTCAGAAGAATTCAAAACTTTCTCGGACCCGAAGGATGCACTATTGAAACAGCTACTTATATTCCTCCGGAACCGCAACTTGTGAATGACTATATGTCCAATTTAGAAAAGTATATCAATGATCCTCAAGATGATTACGATGAATTGGTAAGGGTTGCGATTATTCATGCGCAATTTGAAACTATCCACCCATTTCTTGATGGAAATGGAAGAATAGGAAGGATTTTAATACCGCTTTATTTGTACAATAAAGGTGTAATTGACTATCCAAACTTCTTTATTAGTGATGTTTTAGAAAGAGATAAACATAAATATTATCGGTATTTAAATGACACTCGCTATAAAGGCGATTGGACACAATGGATTAAATTCTTTTTAGAATGCATTAGCATTCAAGCTAAGAAAAATGTTCGCTTAATTGAAGAAGTAAATAAACTATATGAAGAAGATTTGGAAAGAGCGAGTTCCATTGTCAATAGTAGTAATATTCGTACTGTAATCGATGTAATGTTCCAAAGACCAATATTTACAGCCAAAACCATGTCTGATTTAACCGGTTTATCCGAGGGAACGATTAGGAGATATCTAAACAAATTGGAAGATCAAAGAATCATTTTCTCAGACGGGAGAATTCGCTTCAAAACATATTATTATTATAACCTTCTTGATAAACTTCGATAAGAAAAAGGCCGTTGAGAAACTTGAATCTCAACGGTTTTATTATATCTTAGGGTAAAGTTGAATCACAAATTGATCTTTTTTCTTCCATTCCGGTTTCCGCAAGTAAGTCGCTTTCTCAAGCACAGATTTGAGAAGGCGGTTTTTCTTTTCAACATCGTCTGTGCTGCGATATGCCTCTAACACTTTTTTGACGGACGGAATATACTCATTGATATTCTTTTCCTTGAGCTGCTCTTTTTCTACCTCTTGTTTCAGCTGCTCGATTTCCTCTTGTGTCTGTTTGATACGTTCCATAATGTTTTGCTGCCGTTCCAGAAATATTTCTACAGTGTAAATTCCGCGTTCTAAGAAGTCGTGGAGATTGTTTTTTTGAACGTTCAGCTTTTTCAATTCTTTTTCTTTTTGCTCAAGGGCCTTTTGTTTAAGAGGGATGACAGATTGACTTTCTCTTTTCTCTATCATTTGTTCCTGCACTTCAAATTGATCGACAAACTCAGCAAGTGATTGCAAAATTCTTTCCTCCACAAGCGGGAGTAATGCCCCTTTTTGTACGCCTTTACATTTTGGATTCGCACAACGAATCATATCGTTAGGGCGGTCGGGGCGCGGTTGATACCATATCGTAAAGCCACAAATGTCACATTTCAGAATTCCGGCAAGTGGGTTTGCAAGTGATTTATTTTCAACTGTTGAAGGACGCCAACGACTTTTGTAAGCTTTATTGGCGGCTTCCCAAAGCTCTTTTGACACGAGTGGTTCGTGTGCATTTTCTTTCACATACCAGCGATCTGGAGGCATTTTTTTGCGCACATATTTCCCGTTTTGTTTGACATACCGAAATTTTCCCCACACAATATGCCCCATGTAGGCTTCATTTTTTATAATCGATGTGATAGTGGTGGGCGCCCAAAATGCTCGTTTTTCATCGGGCGGTTTCACGCCAAGTCTGTCCAGTTCTGCCGCAATCGCTTTACGCCCATATCCGTCCCGCATCATCTCAAAGATTTTCACCACTACCCATGACGTTTCTGGGTCGGGGTACAGCTTGAGATTCTCGTCGCGAAGATAGCCATACGGCGGTTTCTTCGAGATAGATTTTCCTTCTGCCGCGGATGCGCGTCGGCCGCGTTGCATACGTTTGGAAATGGCCTTAAGTTCCTCGCGTGCGATAAGGGATTTGATTCCAAAAACGAGCTCCCATGTTTCTGATTCCGGATCATATACTTCTGTAGGAGTGATGATTTTTGTCCCGGAATAGCGGAATGCGCGGTCCAAAATTCCTTGGTCCAGCATATCTCCGCGACCAAGACGGTCGATGTCCATCACAAGAACAGCATCTGCAATTCCTGTTTCGACTTTCCGGAGTAGCTTTTGTAGCTGAGGCCGCTCAGCGATCGATTCTCCGGAGACGACCTCTTCAAAGATATCAATGATGTTGTGCCCTTCTTTCCGCGCAACAGCCAGCAATGTGTCACGATGGCGTTGGAGCGTATCATAAGAAGCCCCGATGTCAGCTGCTTTTTTCTCTTCCTCAATGTCTTTGCGGCTTTTGCGAAGGTAGATGAAGACATCGAGGCACATTGGTCTGTACATAACATCACCTCTACACAAGTATATAACCGACCATCCTCATATATTTCGTTTGGTGACTGCAAAAATTCCAGAAACTTTGTAGAGCTTATGATTCATATTTTTCCTCCTTCCTCCTGGTTACATTTCGACAGGTAAAAGGAAAATCCTGACGATAATTCTCGTATGTGAGATGACATTAGAATGTCAGCAATTGATTCCCGTGCTCCGCATAAACATGAACAAAGGGGGAATGCGGGCATGAAGGAATTTAAATACGGCAACACGACTGTTATTATTCACTCCCCACTCGTTCTTATGAGTCCCAATGAACGGAAAGAGTGGTTCGAAAAGGAATGGGAAAAGGGAAATCCTATTTTGAAACAGATCGCCCAGGCTGTTATTGATTGCTACAGAGCAAAAGAATCCAATTAAAGTCCTCTAATATACAAGCAAAATCGCAACATTTCACAGCACGAGAATGGCAAACAGATATTTATGAACTTTTGTAGGTATAAAATTGGACATCACATTTCCAACACTTTCGGATAATTGGATTTGCCACTTAGTCATATACTGCGCAGTGAAAATGTTGTTATTAGTAAGGATTTGTTAATCAATACTGCTGATAACTTTCATAAAGCAAAAGCGGCCATACTAAGAAAGGCCGCTTTAAAAAAACTATCTTATGCTATTTTGCGGAGTTTTTATAAAACGAATTAAAAGTGCAGTTCCTGTAATGTTTGAAATTATGCTTATGCCAAGCAGTACACCCCATAGAAAGGTAGGCAAGGTAAGAGTTAATGATAACATTAAGAAAATGAAACCGAGTGATACGAAAACAAGACCTATATTTTTGTTATTCAATTTCATCACCTCAATGTTGTATATGATAGCAAATGATTTCCAATTTTTATTTACGGTTAATCATTAAATGGGTTCAATAAGTAATTGATCATAAGTTGTTCCGTTAATATCGCACCTGATTCGGAAGCGTTGTTTTGCCGAAGATTTAACCAACAGAGTACAACTAATACTAGGAATCCAAATATTGGTTCGACAAAACTCAAACTTGTAAGGGCTGTCCAAACTTCATTTGTCTTTATTCTAACAATATTTTACAGATTAGGCAACCAGAAATACTAAGATTAATAATTTACATAAAAATGGAAAAGAAATGGTATGGAAATTAAAGATAGCGCAAACCAAACCAATTTCATAAAATCCGTTTTATTGTTATTCCAATGTTTCATATGCAAAAGCCTCCATTTGCAATAGCAATCATAAAATTACAAAATAATAGTAATGAATCCTTTCCAATATTTCCTCCACAACCTGTTGAGAATGAAACAAGAGGAAGCACAGTATGGTGCAAGAAATTTTAGTTAGTAAAGGAGCGTTGGAGTTGGAGTGAAGTTTTTCCATGATATTAATAAGGATAAAGAATATTCCTTGAGCCTTATTTGTTATTCAATGTTAAACATAATCACCCTAGGAAAAATAAGGTTTTTCCGTATGAAAATAGTTGAATTGAAAAGGAGGCTGAATGAGACAAAAAGGCTTCGTTAAAACAAGATTACCAGCACTTTATTGGTGCTTCAGCTTGCTGGCTTTGTCGGCAAGCTGAGACTCCGATATAAGGTTTTATGTATTTTTGTTTTCTTTGCGTTTATTTCTGAAGTAACGAATTGTCCAGTGAATTATCCAGTAAATAATTATTTGGAATAAGATAGTATAGTTTATCTGGAATGGAATGCAGTATGAAAGCCGCTACAATAACAGTAAACAGCCAAAATAATATCAATTATCATATCCTTTTTATTTTTCGTAAGTATCTCCTTAAGGTGTTTTTTATCTATTCGTCAGTGAAACAACTTTTTGTACAAGAATATGATCATTCCGCACGCCAAGGTAACTCCTAAAAACGACAATAAGTATGATAAAGGGCTTATAGCAACGCCAAATGTTACTTTATTTTGGAGATGATGCGCAGATTGCCATGCGTTTTGAATATCTGGTTTGTATGATATTGTTTGGAAATAACCTGATAAAAATGTGCCTAAGAAATACAAGATATGAATGAATAAAGACAAGATTAATGCTTGTATTACTATCTTCACCTTCACACCGCTCCTAGTACAAGTTTTGCTTCACGAAAGAAATTAGCATTATTATTATTTTAATAAAAAAGAAAAATATTCACAATAGTTACAACAGTAAAAAAATAGGTTATAATCATTTTATCATTTACTTTTTTGTAAAGAAGGGATAATTAATGAACAAAAGTAAAACAGAAAAAAATACAAATAGAAACTTGTTGGATTGGTTCATATATTGCCTTTTAACACTGGCAGTTGTACGATTTGTCGTTCAATGGTTTAATTAGCTTAACATTCGTTACCCGGAACTTGGCGGAACAATGATGCAGGAAAATGCCTCCTTTTGCCGAATAAAGCGGAGAAAGGTTACCGGGAGCCTTAAATGAATTGTCCTGTATCATTCCATGAAATAATGAAAATGGCCAAACAAAACGCAATGTTTTGATAAAAAACATGCATAGTTATAATGAGCGGCAATAAAGTTGTTAAAAAACTTCAGCCAGGGGGGCGTTGGAAATCGAAAAAGACGAAAAATATATAAGAGCGAAAAAAAGGGTGCAAAATCTAAGAGCATTTTATATTCATTTAATTGTTTATATTTTAGTGAATGCCGTGCTTTTTGTGATTAACCTAATTTCTGGTGCCGATAATTGGTGGTTCCTATATCCACTGGTAGGCTGGGGAATCGGAGTTATAGTACACGGCGTATCAACCTTGGCATTTGGCATATTCGGTGAAGAGTGGGAAGAAAGAAAGATAAAAGAATATATGGAAAAAGACAGGTAGAAATGTTCGGCTGCTGCTATGTTTGTTAAGAGTTAAAAGTTCAACAACTTTATTGTCAGCGATCAAGTTAAGCATCCTTCGGGGTGCTTTTTTATTTGGAATTGATTGTATTGACAGTTGCAAAAAAAGCCAGGATGCAAAACGCCCTTCTCATTCGAGAGGGGCGTTTATTTTATGAATTGGCTATGTTAGAGACTATTATTGATTGATAAGCAACGAATTAAAGATTTTTCAATTCCCTTGCCAATTTTGAGCTGCGAAATCCTTTTTGGCGAATAAAATCTTTTATTTCCTCTATGCTTTGATAGGAAAGGCGAATGTGGTAGTAATTGATATGTTCAATTATGGCGAAAACATAAAGAAAGACAAACCAATAAAAATCAATAGGAAATACTTTGAACTGATATATCATGAACAATAATCCGATGGAAATCAGGAGAAGGTTGAACCTTTTAAAAAATGCAAAAAGCCGCAGTTGATGATAAGGTAAATGAGAGTAACATTTTCGTTGGACTTGTTTCCATTTAAGAAACCAATAAAAACTGCCTTGAAGCAAGATAAATTCCAGTAAAATAAATGCATATAAAGACGAAAATGAAGTTAAGTAGGGTTCTGCCCACTCAAAAAGTTGTATATACATAATCCATATCAATGCAAATATAACAGCGGCAGATAATTCCCCGATAAATAAATGGAATAACTTTCTTTCAACCTTTTTTTGCATCTAATCCCCCATTTTCAGCAATGATTATTGCCATTGATACGTTCTTAACGACTGATAAGTTTCATCGATCGGGAACAACATTCAGCTTGCTGGTTTCTTTGCATTTTCTAGGCTTTTAGAAGCATTCAATAAAGCTACCCCGCCAATTATTAATATTAAGCCAACTAATGTAATGATGTTAAATGGGTCTCGCCATAACAGTACACCAATTAACGTTGTTAAAGCTGTCCCTATTCCTGACCAAAGAGCATAAGCCAAACTTAACGGAACGGTCTTAAGGCATAATGATAAGAAATAAAATGATAATCCATAACCAACGATCACTCCAATGGAAGGGAATATATTTGTAAATCCTTCTGACAATTTAAGCATTGTCGTACCGAACACTTCGCTGATAATGGATATTCCTAACGCAATATAGCCTTTCATGTTATTGCCTCCGATTCGCTAAAGGTTAATGAGAGCCGCCGCTTGAGAGTTTCAAAGCAATAACTCCGCCAGTAATTAGAACTAAACCAAAAAATTTTTTAAGATTAAAGCTTTCTTTATAAATGATGACACCGACTAACGCAGTTAAAGCTGTCCCAACACCTGACCATATAGCGTAAGCTGTGCCCAGTGGTATTGCTTGAAGAGATAAAGACAGGAAATAAAAGGCTGCACTATATCCAATGATGACTGCGATGGAGGGGAGACACTTTGCAAATCCGTTTGATACTTTTAGCATCGCACTGCCAAACACTTCACTGATGATGGCTGCCGCCAAAATGACATATGGATTCAAGATGAATTCCCCCTATTTGGTCATATTTATCAATTGCTGGATTACTTTTTCACGTAATTTGTCATCTAACGGAGCTATATTAAACAGTTCTGAGTAATAAAGGCCATCTATTGCTAACCGGATAATCGTTGCGGTAACAGGGTTTATATTGTCCTGTTCCACTTTGTTTTGTATATAATCACAACTTTGAGATATATTTTCTAATAAATCTGGATTTAACATAGAAGCAGCAATTATTCCAACATTAAGCTCGGCATTATGCTCCAAATCCCATTTGGATGCTTCAATGAAAGCACGGCACCATTTCCCTTTTTCTATTGGATCTTTCTTAGCGTGTTCTTCCAATCGCATCGTGAATTCTTCGAAAATATATTGTGCCAACCCTATCAATAATGCTTCTTTATTTGGAAAGTGATATAATAAACCTCCTTTACTGATTCCTGCTTGTTTTGCCACAGAATCTAAAGTTAATGCATTAAAACCATTTTTGAGAATGAATTCTTTTGCAGATTTTAAGATATGCTTACGCTTGATAGCAGCTTTTGATTCCACATGTCTCACTCCTTATGCAACAACCATCCAGATGGTTTTTTATTTATTATACCGTCCAGACGGTTTTTTATCAAACTGATACTGCTTTACTTATTCAACAACCGGGTGCGGTGCTTAAATAATATGGGCATCGCCTTGTTATCTGGCAAATGGTCCAGTACTTGCCTTGAGCAGACTCTTTCTTCACCAGTGGGTCCTCATCCGGGGGAATTTACTCAGATAGCGATGAATTCAGTAAAATGAATAAAAATATACGTTTTTTATGAAAGCGATGATCTTTCGTATTGGCGAAATAAAGATTAAAAAAATCCTGTGAAAATAAATATTCCATACCGCACATATAATTTTATATTAGCTAATATTAATATACAGAAGTGTATAGGATATATAGTTGTATCAGTACAACCGCCACTCAACGCTGATGTCTGCTTATAAAAACATTAAAGACGAGAAATTCCGGTATTATATTCTCAAACAAAAATCTGATGTGTTTCATGCGATGAAAACATTCTTTCGCAAAGAAGAAAGCAAACAATTTGTATAATTAGGTGAGAGGGGGATTGCAAAACTGCCTCCTCTTAAAAGTTTGGGAAAGATAAGCACAATACATTCCTAGTCCTTGGACTAAATATGAGTGAAGATGAAGCCGCTAACTTTGTTCCAGTATTAAGTAGACAACTAAAAGAGAAAGTAACTGGGTTAGATGACTACCAATGGTGGGTTACTGGCGGACCAGCGTTGAGTTATGCACTGAACGATGCAACGAAAAAAGATTTGTCTTTTGCTGAAATGATTGCATTTCCTGTAATGATTGTTATCTTATTACTGGTTTTCCGAACAGTAGCTTCTACTGTACTTCCGCTGTTGATGTCCGCGTTTGCGCTAGTGATTACGATGGCAATTGCGTATTTCTTTGCGAAAGATTATACGATGAATATACTTCTTCAAAATGCAGTGAGTATGATCGGATTAGGAGTAATTGTGGATTATGCATTGTTTATCATTAGCCGTTATCGTCAGGAGCTAGAACATTACAGTACTGTTGAAGCGGTGCAGCGAGCTGTCGTTTCGGCTGGACGATCTGTTTTCTTTTCTGGAGCTACTGTTGCTATATCGCTTTCTTCATTGTTTTTGCCAAACATCATGATTTTTAACTCCATTGCACTTGGCGGTGTAATCGTGGTCACAATGGCAGTACTGGTGGCGATTACACTTTTGCCAGCTATTCTAACTCTTATGGGACCGCGTATTCATTGGGGAAGAATACCATTATTTAAAGAACGCAAGCCTTCTAAATATTGGGAGAAAATTGCTGTACTCTTAATGAAACGCCCTGTTATTTTTTTAATTCCAGGTTTCATATTACTAAGTTTCATGGCTTATCCATCTTACAAATTAAATATGCAGGTTCCTGTTGCTTCTGCCTCCATTCTTCCAAAGCATGATTCTGCTAGAAAAGGATTTGAAGTGTTAGCGGGGGACTTCGGTCAAGGAAATGTGTTTCCGATTCAAGTGGTCTTGAAGGCCAAGCATGGCACAGTACTATCAGATGATAATTTAAAAGCAATTGATCAGATTACGAACGATATTCAAAATTTCAATAATGTAGATAAAGTTGTTTCGTTAACAAACTGGAATATGGAATGGAAATTATCGAATTATCAACAGGCTTATAAAGCCTATGACAGACTTCCCGATTTCGTTAAAGGCCAATTAAATAAACTGACTAATCATGATCGGGGGCATACAACGACGATATTGTTGGTATCACCGAAAACAGATGCAGACAGTAAAGCATCGCGCGAATTAGTTAGAAAAATACGGAATCTCTTAAAAGAAAATCCGACAAAAAATTTTGAATCTTATGTCGGAGGCCAATCAGCAATTGGAGTAGATTTTGATCAACGAATTTTCAATAATTTACCTATGATTATCGTTACGGTTTTTGTAATTTCTTTCGTGGTTTTGATAGTGTCTTTCCGATCAATTTTCCTTCCAATAAAAGCGTTGGTGTTAAACTCTCTCGTTACACTGGCGAGTATGGGAATGTTAGTAGCTGTTTTCCAACAAGGCAACTTCCGAGAAGCGATTAATTCGATTACTCCTGTTGTATTGTTTGCCGTTTTATTTGGCCTGTCTATGGATTATGAAGTTCTCATTATTAACCGAATTCGGGAGCTGAAAGACGAAGTGATTCCTACTATAGAAAGCATTGTAAAAGGTATTTCCGAAACCGCCAGCCTTGTTAATGGAGCAGCTGCCATTATGATTGCAGTGTTCGGGGCATTTGCCATGGTGAAAGTTCAAGTTGTTAAAGAACTGGGATTTGGTTTGGCAGTCGCTATTCTTTTAGATGCGACTGTGATTCGTTCTGTTCTAGTTCCTGCCATAATGAGAGTACTTGGCGAAGCGAATTGGTGGTTACCGTTCCGCTTTGCCGTCCCGATTAATAACCGAAAAAATGTAGAAACTGAGAAGGGATTATCTTGATCTGCGCGATTGGACTTCCTAATGTTCAAGGTAACCAAGAGGGAAATTTGGCACAATAATCACAAACAAGATCCCGTTTCCTGCTGGAAACGGGATCTTGTTTTTTGAAGAAAATTTAATTGGAGGAGCTGGTTGCTGCTGCTTCTTCGTCCGGCTTTGCCGAATCCGTTTTCTGGATTGTTTCAATCATCGCTAAAATAGGCGCGAGCTCTTCTTTGTCTTTTGGTGTTTGAATCATCACCAGCATAGGGACAGGGCTGCTTGTGCCGATGACATGAACTGTCATGTTGTCCGAATGCGCTGTATACCAAGCAGCTCCTTTCAGCGATGCTGGAAGATTTGCGCTATCTTGGCGAGCAGCGTCAGAAGACACTGCTTGCGCGTGTTCTTCTGCCAGTTTCGCATAATCTGTTCCATTTTCTTCCGTTGGCAGGAGGCGGATTCTGACGAAACTGTTATTGCGCAGCAACACATCGGAATGCGGCTCTTCAGCCTCGAGTTCCCAACCTTTTAGCACATATAAAGAAAATCCTTGGTTATCGCTTGTTTTTAAAGTGGCCGTTTCTTTCACTTCTTTTCCATCTGCTGTATAAGATAATTGCATTTCAGAAGGGCGTGCTTCTTGTTGTTTGCTTTCTCCTGCGTCAGTGGCGCTGTTTCCTGAAGAGCTGCTTCCGTTTTTAGAAGAGGGTTGGGATGTTTCTGACTGCCCTGTTTGATCCGATTGCGGCGTTTCCGTTTGTTTTGTGTTTTGGCCAGATTGTGCCGTTTCTGTTTGGCTTGCGTCCTTATTAGAAGGGGTTCCTTGTTTTACTTCGCTTGTTTCTTTCGTTCCACATCCTGATGCAAGGGCGATAACAACGGCGGCAGTGATCCATGGTTTCCATGTAAATTTCATCTCGCATTCCTCCTTAAGTGCTATATGGTTTATTATATCATTTCGAAACATGAAGGAGGAATGCTGCGGCTTACAATACGACAATAGTCATGGGAAGGCTTATATAGCGTTAAGACACGCGTTTATAGTAGGAGATTTTTTTGCAAACGCTACAGAACCATTGCTGCCCGTTTGTCCGGGTTACATGAACAATGTTTTGAACGGATCGTTTTCATTATAATATTCCTGCTTCGCCTGCGGGCTGGCTTCTAAGGCGATATAGGCTCCGATCCATTCTACCGCACATAAAAGCAAAATCAGTAATATTCCGCTGATCATCGCATCTTCCCCCTTTATGTTGTTTGGAGATACAATAATGTATGAAACGCGTTTCAATGCAATAGTTTTTTGAAAAAAGGTGAAAAGAATGGCCAATATTCGGGAAATTGCCAAAGAAGCAGGGGTTTCGGTGGCAACGGTGTCAAGGGTGTTAAACGGCTATCCTTACGTGCGGGAAGAGAAAAGAAATGCGGTATGGGAAGCTGTCGAAAAGTTAAATTATAAAAAAAATATCAATGCGGTCCATTTAGCGAAAGGGAAAACGTCGATTGTCGGGGTCATGCTTCCTTATGTGAATCACCCGTATTTCGGAGCCATATTGGAAGGAATATCAAAAGAGGCGCTGCGCCACCGGTACCACCTTTTGCTGTTTCAAACGAATTACGATGTGGAAAAAGAGCTGGAAGCGCTGGAAATGATGAGAATGAAACAAGTCGATGGGCTTATTATTTGTTCACATGTGTCGGGCTGGAACGTAATCGAGGCGTACAAGGAAGATGGGCCGATCGTATTATGTGAGGATGTCGGAGATAAAGATTTTTCATCTGTTTATATTGACCATTATGATGCGTTTGCTAAGGCGTTGCGCTATTTAATTCAGAAAGGGCATCGGCACATCGGCTATTGCATCGGAAGAACGACAGGGACAAACAGCAAAGCGCGGGAAATGGCCTATTATGACACGCTGCGGCAAATTGGTGTCGAGCCGCGAAAAGAGTGGATTTTTGATCATTGTTTATACATGGAAGATGGGAAACGAGTTGTTCATGAGTGGATGTCATTGCCGGAAAAGCCGAGTGCGCTGCTTGTATCGAGCGATCAAGTGGCGGCAGGCATCGTATTGTGGGGGAAAAAAGAAGGAGTGAACATCCCTGATGACCTTGCGATTGTCAGTTTTGATAATCATCCGATTTCGGAACCGCTGCAAATTACGACGATGGAACTGCCGCTTGCGCTGATGGGCACGAAAGCGTTTCGCCTTATTTATCATTATATCGAAACAGGGAATATCGCAAGAAAAACGGAAAAGTTGCCGGTTCGTTTTATTGAACGCTCATCGGTATAGCCCGTTTCTATGTGTGGCGTTTCATCATGTACCGGTTTACCGGGCGCCCAATTCCGCCATATTGAACATCGAGGCTGACTTCTCCACGCTTTTCTAAGTATTCTAAATAGCGGCGGGCTGTTACTCGCGCGATGCCGACCCCTTCGGCGACTTCTTCGGCGGAAACTGGTTCCGTTTGTTTGCGGAGATAACGAACGACTTTTTGCAATGTGACTTCGTTCAAGCCTTTTGGCAGTTCGCTGCGCGGCGCAAGCGGTTGGGGTTCCGCCGTTTGCAGAAGAACGTCTAACTCTTTTTGCGTTAATGTTTCTTTTTCGTTCAGCGTTTGACGGAATGAATGATAATTTTCCAACGCTTGTTTGAGGCGTTCAAATTTAAACGGTTTCATAATATAATCAAAAGCGCCGTTTTGCAATACACGGCGTACAGTATCGATGTCGCTTGCTGCCGTGATGGCGATAATATCGACTTCATACCCTTTCGCGCGAATTTCTTTTAATGTTTCCAAGCCGTCCTGCTGCGGCATATAAATATCGATAATCGCTAAATCGGGATGAAGTTCGCGGATCAGTTGTATTCCTTCGATCCCGTTTCCGGCAACGCCGATTACTGTAAATCCTTCTACTTGTTCGATGAACTGGCGGTTCACTTCCTGTACCATCGGATCGTCTTCAATGAGCAGCACTCGGTACATTTTCCCAACCCCTTACATCTCAAAAGTGATCGTAAATATCGTTCCTTTTCCTTTTTCTGATTTCACATCCATATGCCCTTTTCCTTTTTCCACAATGTGCTTGACTAAGTACAAACCGATGCCTCGCCCATTTTTGCCTTTGGTCGAGAACCCTTCCTCGAAAATATGGTCGAGGTGCTCTGGATCAATGCCTTGGCCGTTGTCTTCCACTGAGAGAGAACAAATTTCTTCATTTTGCTCAATGCTAACATATATTTCTTTTTCCCGATCCGTAATGCCTTGAAACGAATCAAACGCGTTTTCGATCAAGTTGCCAAGAATAACGACAAAATCGTGATGATCCAACAGAGACGGAAAAGCATGAAGACGGCTATGGCGGTCGATGGTGACGCGGATGCCCAATTCTTTGCCGCGGCGGACTTTACTTAAGAGCAAGCCGGAAATGCTTTCGTCTTTAATATGTTTGCTTAAAAACCGTGTCAGTTCTTCTTGTTCTTCTGTCACTTGAAAGACGTATTCGAGCGCTTTTTCTTGATGTCCTAATTGTATCAATCCGGCGATCGTATGCAGCTTGTTCATATATTCGTGATTTTGCACACGCAAAGCGCTGACGAACGCTTTCACTCCTGTCAGCTCTTCGGCGAGTTTTTTCACCTCAGTACGGTCTTGGAAAATTGCGATTGCCCCAACTGTTTTGCCATTGACTTTAATCGGAATGCGGTTGCTCCAAATCGTTAAATTTCCGATTTGCAGTTCTTTGTTATAAATAGGCTGGTTAATTTGCAAAATTTCCGGCAAGCGCGTGTCGGGAATCACCGAGCGAATCGGCTTGCCGATCACATCTCCGCTGACACCGAGCATCTGTTTTGCCCGGTCGTTAAAAATCGTGATGTTTTCATTGCTGTCGATCGCGATAACGCCTTCGTGCATCGCGTTGAAGGCTTCGGTCCGTTCGACAAGCAGTTTAGCGATTTCGTGCGGTTCAAGATGAAACATTTGTTGCTTAATATGGGAAGCGAGCAGCCAAGCCCCGATCCCACCAATTAAAAGAGAAAGGCTTGTTGCAATGAAAATCTCTTCTTTTAAAGCATAAATCACTTCCAAAAACGTTGGCAATCGATATGCCGCAATGACAACGCCGATTTGTTGATGATCTTTATTCATAATCGGCACGAACGCACGAATGACAGTGCCAATTTCGCCGCGTGCTTTCGATGTATAAGTATGCTCCGCAAACGCAGGACCTTCATCGGCACTGCGGGAAACGCGCCCGATCATGGATGGAACGGGATGGGAAAGGCGGACTCTATTCATATCAAGAACAACAATGTAGTTGGCGTTATGAATAACGCGGACACGTTCCACAATGTTGTTAATGGAAGACCGTTCTTTTTTGGTTCCGACAATATGGGATTTGATTTCGGGAAGCTCGGATACCGTCCGTGCTGTCAGCAGTGCCCGTTGTTGCAATTCTTTCTCTTTTGTATGAAAAAAGTTGCCAATGACAAACAATCCGCTTAGCAATAAGGAAAAGCTAACAATAAAAAAAATTAAGATCGTGATTTTCCAGCGGATGGATAGCCGATACATCACATCAATACCCCGTCTTAAGAAATATCGTTTGTTTATAATTTTAGCATTTCTTAATAATATGATAAAATTGGATTAAAAAACTTAGCAATAAACGGTGTGGAATATGAAAAAGCAATGGGTGGCGCTGTTTCTCGTTTTACTCGTCGGTTTAGGAAGCATGGCGCTGCTGCTAAAGCAGCACTTTTGGAATGGAAATATAGTGTATGATGATGAGCAGCGAGGATTAAAAAAGCAAATTGTGATTTATTTTAGCCATGTAGTCGCGGAAAATACGCCAAAAGGATTGGCCGCGCAAAAGTTCGCAGAGCTTGTGGAGAAAAAAACGAATGGTCGTGTAAAAGTCGAAGTGTTTCCGAACGGTTCTTTATATTCTGATGGCGAGGAAATAGATGCATTGCTGCGCGGAGACGTGCAGATGATTGCGCCAGCGTTTTCGAATGTGACAGAATTAATTCCCGAATGGCAAGTATTAGATTTGCCGTTTTTATTTCAAGACTATCGCGATGTGGAGCGGACGTTTACGGGAGATGTTGGGAATCAGCTTTTAGAGATGTTAGATGAAAAAGGAATTAAAGGATTGGCATTATGGAGCAACGGCTTCAAACAGATGATGAGCACGACCCGTCCGCTCGTTCATGTTGATGATTTCCGCGGATTGCGCTTTCGCATCATGCCAAGCGAAGTGATCGCAAGTCAATTTCGTTTGCTGGGGGGCGATCCGGTTGTTGTCTCGTTTGATCATGTTTACCGTTCTTTAGAAAAGCGTGAATTTGACGGTCAGGAGAATACGATTTCCAACATTTATTCGAAAGGTTTTTACAAATTTCAGCCGTATATAACGATAAGCAATCATGGGTATCTTGGATATGCCGTGATGATGAACAAATCATTTTGGGAAAGTCTGCCGAAAGATATTCAGCAAAAAATTACGGAGGCGATGCAGGAAACGACAGTATGGAATTTGCAGCAATCGAAAAAGCAAAATGAAGAAGAGCTAAAAAAAATAGAGCAAAACAAACATATCCGTATCCATAGGCTGTCGGAGGAAGAAAAAAAGCGGTGGGAAGAGCGGTTGTCCCCTTTGTATGACCAATTTACAAAAGAGTTTGGCGATAAGCTGCTTCGCGAAATAAAATACAATAAATAAACGGCCGTTTAACTAGGGCCGTTTTTTATTTTGGAGACCAAAAAGAACAAAAAGACCATTATTAACATAATATTTTTATTTTCTGAACATTACGTTAACATGAAAATAGCTGATGTGAAAGCGTTATCAAGACAACGAAAGGAGAGGGAGAAATGCGGGGGAAATTAAAAAATTTAACCGTTCAAGTGATTATTGGAATTATTTTAGGGATTATTGTTGGATTTTTATTTCCTGAATTTGGTGCAAAATTAAAAGTGCTCGCGGACGCATTTATTAAGTTAATCAAAATGGTGATTGCGCCGATCATTTTCTTCACGGTTGTGATTGGAATCGGCAACATGGGGGATTTGAAAAAGGTCGGCCGCATCGGCGGAAAAGCGCTTATTTATTTTGAAATTGTAACAACATTTGCCTTGGCGATCGGGATTATTGTCGTTAATCTCATCAAACCAGGGGCAGGGTTTAATACAGATGCGGTAAAAGGAGGCGATGTGTCGCAATATACGAAACAAGCAGAAGAAGTGAATCATGGGGTCATTGAGTTTTTGCTTAGCATTATTCCAGATAACGTCATTGGAGCATTTGCTAAAGGGGAATTGTTGCCGATTTTATTCTTTGCGATTTTGTTCGGCCTCTCGACAGCGGCATTGGGGGAAAAAGCGAAACCGGTTGTTGCGCTATTTGAACGTTTAGCGGACATCTTCTTCGGCGTCGTCAATATGGTGATGAAAGTATCGCCGATTGCGGCGTTTGGCGCGATGGCGTACACGATTGGCACGTTTGGAGTCGGTTCGTTAGTGTCACTTGGAAAGCTAATGGGTTCTGTATATATTACAATGGCGCTGTTTATCTTTGTCGTCCTTGGATTCATCGCGAAGTTTTACGGGTTCAATATTTTCAAATTTATCGCTTATATTAAAGAAGAAATTTTGCTTGTGCTTGGCACATCTTCTTCGGAGTCAGCGCTTCCAAAGCTAATGGAGCGCCTTGAAAAATACGGATGTTCGAAGTCAGTTGTCGGGCTTGTGGTGCCGACAGGATATTCCTTTAACCTTGATGGAACGTCCATTTATCTTTCGATGGCGGCGGTTTTTATTGCACAGGCTTACGGCATTGACTTGACGATTTGGCAAGAACTTACGTTGCTTGGGATTTTAATGTTAACATCCAAAGGGGCAGCTGGCGTGACAGGTTCTGGGTTTATTACGCTCGCCGCAACGTTGGCGGTGTTCCCGATGATTCCGGTGGAAGGAATCGCATTGTTGCTTGGCGTTGACCGCTTTATGTCGGAAGCGCGCGCCATTACGAACTTAATCGGCAATGCAGTCGCAACTGTTGTTGTTTCCAAAATGGAAAACGAATTTCATCCTTCTGCGGAACAAAATGAGGATAGAACGAATATTGCTGTTGCAAAATGAGTCTTTGTTTTTCTGCCATGCGTAAGGCGGCAAGCAAGTCCTTGCCGCCTGCGGCAGAAAATTTTCGTTTTTAGTTGACATAAACGAAATGGTTTTATATAATAAATCTCGAATTCAAGATTTATGAATTAAGTGTTTTTGCCAAGGAAATGAATGAAATGCGAAAAAACGGATAAATTACGATTGGAAAGTTCCAGCAAGTTTGAAGCATTCAGTCATTTGCCGAAAAAACCCGCATAAAGGAGAGATGGACGATGGCGAACGTAAAATTAGCAATTATTTATTACAGCTCAACAGGCACGAACTATCAATTGGCAAAATGGGCAGAAGAAGCGGCGAAAGAAGCAGGCGCAGAAGTAAAAGTAGTAAAAGTTCCTGAACTTGCGCCAAAAGAAGCGATTGAATCCAATCCGGCGTGGAAAGCGCACGCAGAAGCGACAAAAGATGTTCCAACAGCTACATTGGCAGATTTGGAGTGGGCGGATGCCATCATTTTCAGTGTGCCGACCCGCTTTGGTAATGTTCCTTCCCAATTAAAACAATTTTTAGATACGACCGGCGGATTATGGGCGCAAGGAAAGCTTGCCAACAAAGTGGTCAGCGCGATGGCATCGGCAGGAAACGCGCATGGCGGCCAAGAACAAACCATTTTGCAGCTATATACAACCATGTACCATTGGGGTGCGATTGTCGTAGCGCCTGGATATACGGATCCATCCATTTTTGCTGCGGGTGGAAACCCGTATGGAACGACCGTGACTGTCGATCAAAACGGAAAAATGGTGGAAGATGTAGAAGCAGCTGTGAAACATCAAGCGCGCCGCACTATCCAAGTTGCTCAATGGGTTAAAAATGGAATGCAGCGATAAAGATGAGGTTCATCCTCGTCTTTTTTTTATGCATATATTTTGCTTTTTTTCCCGTACGCCAAGATAATAAAATTAAGTAAATTTTTGATTTCTGAAAGGGAGAGAAAAAATATGAAACATCTGCAAGACTGTGTCACACTACATAACGGGGTGCAAATGCCGTGGCTTGGACTCGGAGTGTATAAGGTGAAAGATGGAGAAGAAGTCATTAATGCGGTGCGCACTGCGCTGGAAATCGGCTATCGCCATATCGACACAGCCGCATATTACCAAAATGAAGAAGGAGTCGGAAAAGCGGTCCGCGAATCAGGGATTCCGCGCGAAGAAATATTTATCACGACAAAAGTGTGGAACTCTGACCAAGGATATGAAACAACATTGAAAGCGTTTGAAACAAGCTTAAAAAAGTTAGGCCTTGATTATGTGGATTTATATTTAGTGCACTGGCCCGTTAAAGGAAAATATAAAGAAACGTATAAGGCGCTAGAAAAATTGTATAAAGATGGACGGGTGCGGGCGATTGGCGTCAGCAATTTCCATATCCACCATTTAGAAGATTTAATGGCTGACTGCGAGATTAAGCCGATGGTCAATCAAGTGGAATACCATCCTCGTTTGACACAAAAAGAGCTTCATGCGTTTTGCAAGCGGCACGGCATTCAGCTTGAAGCATGGTCGCCATTAATGAGAGGGGAAGTTTTGCAGGAAGCGGCGCTTGTTGAAATTGGGAAAAAATACGGAAAAACCCCAGCGCAAGTCATCCTTCGTTGGGATTTGCAAAACGAAGTGGTGACGATTCCAAAGTCGGTAACGCCGCAGCGCATTAAAGAAAACGCAGATATTTTCGATTTTGAGCTGACGGCGGAGGAAATGGCAGCAATCGATGCGCTTAATTTGAACAAACGGATCGGGCCGGATCCGGACAATTTCGATTTTTAACGGTGCGGCAAATAAAAACCGGGCGTTTTGTGGAGGAAAATCCTATTTTTGCAAAGCGGGATTTTGCATATATATTCAATTTTTCCTTGTCAACCATTAATAAATGTATTATTTGACGTATGAATGATCGCTAAAGTACAATAAATATTAGTATACACATTTGATGTGACAGTGGATAACGGAGGGTGCTGTAATGCTGCTATTCCATCCGATGGATTTTGTCATTCTCATCGCCTTTGGCATTTCGCTATGGGCGCAATGGAAAGTCTCAAGCAACTTTAATGCTTGGTCGCAAGTTCCAGCTTCTTCCGGTTTGTCAGGAGCGGAAGTTGCACGCATGATTTTGGACCGCAACGGCCTTTATGACGTACCGGTCGAAGTCATTCCGGGAAGGCTGACGGACCATTATGATCCGATTTCGCGTGTCGTCCGCTTGTCGGAACCAGTGTATTATGGCCGTTCAATTGCTTCTATATCGGTTGCTGCGCACGAAGTCGGGCATGCGGTGCAGCATCAGCAATCATACGGCGCGCTTGTACTCCGCCATCGCATGTTTCCAATCGTGAACTTCACATCGGGAGTGGCGCCGTTTTTATTGCTAGTTGGATTTTTGCTTCATCAACTTTCGCTGATTGGCTTAGGGATTATTTTCTTTTCCTTTGCCGTTGCTTTTCAACTCATTACGTTGCCGGTGGAGTTTAACGCAAGCTCGCGGGCGAAAAAGTTTATGTTGGCGGAAGGGCTGATTTACCCGGATGAAAAGCGCGGCGTCAACAAAGTATTAGGAGCGGCCGCATTGACGTATGTGGCAGCAACGCTCATTTCGGTGTTAGAATTGTTAAAATACGTGTTGATTTTTACGCAAAGCAATAATGATGAATAAGCATAGAAACCTGTCTGTAGGAGGTGTGATCCGGGCGCATGATTCGCGCCCGGAAACCAATTGGACATAGTCAATTTATTGATAGTGGCTTTGCTTATCGCATGTACCGCTTTTTTTGTAGCTTCGGAATTTGCGATTGTCAAAGTTCGCAGCTCGCGCATTGACCAATTAGTTAACGAAGGAAACAAACGGGCGATTGCTGCCAAAAAGGTGATTTCTAACCTTGACGGCTATTTATCGGCGAACCAGTTAGGCATTACGATGACATCACTAGGGCTTGGTTGGCTCGGTGAACCAACGGTGGAAAGGATACTAATGCCGCTTTTTGAGCGCATCCATTTGTCGGAATCGCTGTCGCACGTTTTATCCTTCGTTATTGCCTTTTCGACGATTACCTTTCTTCATGTCGTTGTCGGCGAGCTGGCTCCTAAAACGTTTGCCATTCATAAAGCAGAAGCGATCACGCTGTTTACCGCACAACCGCTTATTTTATTTTATAAGACGATGTATCCGTTTATTTGGACGCTCAACAACTCAGCGCGCCTTGTCACGAAAATGTTTGGGCTGCAGCCGGCGGCAGAACATGAAATTGCCCATTCCGAAGAAGAGCTGCGCCTCATTTTATCAGAAAGCTATAAAAGCGGAGAGATTAACCAATCAGAGTATCGGTATGTGAACAATATTTTCCGTTTTGACGATCGGGTTGCAAAAGAAATTATGGTGCCGCGCAAAGAAATTGTGGCGCTTGATATCAATCGAAGCGTGAAAGAGAATTTGGAAATTATTAAAGAGGAAAAATACACGCGTTATCCGGTGATTGACGGCGATAAAGACCATGTTCTCGGACTCATCAACGTGAAAGAAGTATTTACTGATCTTGTGACAAACCCATCCGCAGAAAAACAAATGAAAGATTATATTCGTCCCATCATTCAAGTGATTGAGTCGATCGCGATCCATGATTTGCTTGTTAAAATGCAGAAAGAGCGCATTCACATGGCGATTTTGGTCGATGAGTATGGCGGAACATCGGGGCTTGTCACTGTCGAAGATATTTTAGAAGAAATCGTTGGCGAAATTCAAGACGAATTTGATGTTGATGAAATGCCGTTAATCCAAAAAGTGGATGAAACGCGGACGATTGTCGACGGGAAAGTGCTGATAAGCGAAGTGAACGATTTGTTCGGCCTTTCCATCGATGATGATGATGTCGATACGATCGGGGGCTGGATTTTGACGAAACACTATGATATTAAAGTAGGCGACAGCGTCGAAATAGACAATTACTTGTTTACGGTGAAGGAGATGGACGGCCACCATGTGAAGACGGTGGAAATCTTAAAGCAGGAGAAGGAAGAGGAAACACAAGATGACGCGTTCGGCGAAAAGGAAGAACTTCGTTTATAGGGCAGACGTCTTAACGTCTGCCTTTTTCTTGTGCATCGGTGTAAAACCGCGCAATATCGACGGGAAAATCGCCAGCAGGAGCGACACACGAAACCGTTTCTTTCGTAAAAGGATGCAAAAACGACAGCTTGACGGCATGTAGCGCTTGGCGATGAAACGTATTTTCTCCCCCATAAAGAACATCGCCGACTAACGGATGACCGATGTAGCTCATATGAACGCGGATTTGGTGCGTGCGCCCGGTGTCAAGAGAAAGCTCGACAAGCGATGCCTGATCGTTCAAAAATGTATGTAAAACGCGATAGTGCGTCACTGCTTTTGCGCCTGTTTTCGAAACTCTTCGCCTTGTTGGATGGTGGCGGTCGCGCCCAATCGGGGCAGAAATCGTTCCGGATTTATGTTTGACGATGCCATGGACGAGCGCTACGTATGTCCGTTTGATTTGCCGTTTTTCCAGCATCCGATCGAGTGTCGCGCCGGCAAGCGGATGTTTGGCAAACAAAATCGTTCCCGATGTATCGCGATCAAGCCGGTGAATATGCCGCACTTTCGTCAAAATGCCTTGCGCTTGCAAATAAAAAGCGACCGCGTTCGCTAACGTTCCCGTTTGAGAAGGCTCGGAAGGATGGATATCGATGCCGGCCTCTTTGTTAATAATGAGCAGATGTTCATCTTCCCATAAAACGGAAATCTCCCGATATTCGGGAAGAATGGCAGAAGGCTCAGGATGATAAAGGCACAGCTGCAAACGGTCATTTTCTCGCAATGTAGTTTGCCACGATACTTCTTTTCCGTTTAATTTGATTCCTTTTTCCATGCGCAGCTGATGAGCGAATTTTTTTGAGGTGCACCATACTTCTTTCAGCAGCGACTCAATCGTTTGTCCCTGCCAGAATGAAGGAATGGTGCATTCAAGCCAGTCTCCTTTTTTAACCCACATCGTTCATTTCACTCCGGATTTTTCGCGGTGGAAACACTTTCTACCTCTATGTGCACATAATGCATGATACACTTATAGTATCGTTTTGTTAATGATTGCGCAAGCGTGATCACAAAAAAGGCGGCGAGGGCGATGAAGACGGTTTATGCGGCAACGAAAGCGCAGGAGGAATATATTCATTATTTAATAAATTATTTTTACATGAACATTTTTCCGTATTATTTCGCAGATGAACAAATTCATGAATTTGAAAATTTACAAATTCTTTCGTTACAAGAAAAACATATGAAATATAGCAGAACTATGAAAGAAGCGTTTCAAATAATTTCATCACTGCAATCATTAATTACTGTCATCGAATATGTTGGGAAAAGCGGGGATTGCGGACGATACCGTAATGTATTTCAGCGGAACGTCGAATTGCTTCGGCGGCACGGCATTGTCTTTCCGTTTGCGATAGAGCAGTTTGCCGCCAAACATCATTATCCATGCAGCATGTATTTGCCTTCACGAAGCGAATGGTTAATATGAGGCGGAGCTTGCCTGTTGCGGGCAAGCCCCTTATGAATTGCGCTGCTGGATGGAGGAAAACCAGTTACGGAACACCGCCTCTTCACGATAACCACTAATTCGTTTAACTTCCTTCCCATTTTCATAATGAACAAGCGTTGGCGTTCCTTCAATATGATATTTGTCCCACCCATCTTTAAATTCCAGCAAATTAAACAATTTTAAATCAATCCCCATTTTCTTGGCCAAAGGAACAACGATCGGAGTTGTTTTTTGGCAGTGAGGACAAATCGGGCTGTAAAAATAGACGGTGACCGTTTCTTTATTTTTTAGCTTCTTTTCTAATTCGTCCGGCAAGATAAGGTTTTGATAATTTGGATCGTCAAGCTGCTCAATAGTTGCGGGCTCAAGTTCTTTTTTATGGTACGGATTATCTTTGACCGCTTCTTTTTGCTGGTATGACGTGACAAAGGCGAGCGCTGCAAACAGTGCCACAATAATCGAGCCGAAAATAAGGAGCTTTTTCAAATTTGTTTCCCTTCTTTCTCTTTGCGAATAATGAAGATGCTTAATACGCTTATGAGAAAAAACGCCACTAGCGCCAAAAACGGAATCGTTATAAAGCCAAGCCAGTTAATGTACTGTCCCGTACAAGGAATGCGGCCGCAGAACATAGCGTGGCTTTGGAAAAAAGGAACTTTTTGCAAAAGATAATGGTAAAGGGAAATGGAACCGCCAATGACCGACAGCGCCAGGCTATAGCGGGCGATGCCGTATTCTTTGCGAATCACAGCGAGCCCTAATAAAATCACTTGCGGATACATAAAAATCCGCTGGAACCAGCAAAGATCGCAAGGGATAAATTTTAAAATTTCGGAAAAGTAAAGGCTGCCAAGCGTCGCGATCAAGGAAATCCCCCAAGCGCCAATAAGCGCGTTTTCCGTTGTTTTTGCCTTATTGTTGTCCATAGCTAAAATCCCCTCATTATTGATATACATGCCATTTTCATTATATTGGACGAAAAGGAGAATGTAAAATGAATAACCGGTATCTTTTGATTTATAGTACAATAATTATGTGCAATCGTTTTCATCAACGTACATAGAGGTGAGAAACTTGGAAAGAGTATGGTGGAAAGAAGCGGTGGTATACCAAATTTATCCGCGCAGTTTTTACGATTCCAATGGAGACGGCATTGGCGATATCCGCGGCATTATCGCTAAATTGGACTATTTAAAAGAACTTGGCGTCGATGTTGTTTGGCTGTCGCCGGTATATAAGTCGCCAAATGACGATAACGGATATGATATAAGCGATTATCGCGATATTATGGATGAATTTGGCACGATGGCAGATTGGGAAACAATGCTTGAAGAAATGCACAAGCGGGGAATAAAACTAGTGATGGATTTAGTCGTCAACCATACATCGGATGAACATCCGTGGTTTATCGAATCGAGAAAATCAAAAGACAACCCATATCGTGATTATTATATTTGGCGGCCTGGGAAAAATGGAAAAGAACCGAATAACTGGGAGTCTGTTTTTAGCGGTTCTGCATGGGAATACGATGAAATGACAGGAGAATATTATTTGCATCTTTTTTCAAAAAAACAACCTGATTTAAACTGGGAAAATCCGAAAGTGCGCCGCGAAGTGTATGAGATGATGAAGTTTTGGCTCGACAAAGGCGTCGATGGTTTCCGCATGGATGTCATTAATATGATTTCCAAAGTGCCGGAATTGCCGGATGGTGAGCTGCAAAGCGGGAAAAAATACGCGTCGGGAAGCCGGTATTATATGAACGGCCCGCGCGTCCATGAATTTTTGCAAGAGATGAACCAGGAAGTGTTGTCGAAATATGACATTATGACGGTTGGAGAAACGCCGGGTGTCACACCAAAAGAGGGAATTTTATATACTGATCCGTCGCGCCGTGAGTTAAACATGGTGTTTCAATTCGAACATATGGATTTGGATTCAGGGCCTGGCGGAAAATGGGATATTCGTCCATGGTCGTTGGCAGATTTGAAAAAAACGATGACAAAATGGCAAAAAGAACTGGAAGGAAAGGGCTGGAACAGTCTTTACTTAAATAACCATGACCAGCCGCGCGCTGTTTCTCGTTTTGGCGATGATGGCAAATATCGGGTCGAATCGGCGAAAATGCTGGCAACATTTCTCCATATGATGCAAGGAACACCGTATATTTACCAAGGGGAAGAGATCGGAATGACCAATGTGCGCTTCCCGTCGATTGAAGATTACCGCGATATTGAAACGTTAAACATGTATAAAGAACGTGTCGAAGAATATGGAGAAGATCCGCAAGAAGTGATGGAAAAAATTTATTATAAAGGGCGCGACAACGCGCGCACGCCGATGCAGTGGGATGACAGCGAAAACGCAGGATTTACGGCAGGGACGCCGTGGATTCCAGTCAATCCAAATTATAAAGAAATCAATGTGAAAGCGGCGTTAGCGGATCCAAATTCGGTGTTTCATTATTATAAAAAATTAATTCAACTCCGCAAGCAGCATGACATTATTGTTTATGGAACATATGACTTAATTTTGGAAGACGACCCGTATATTTACGCATATACACGCACGCTGGGAAATGAACAACTGATCGTTATTACCAATTTTTCAGAAAAAACTCCTGTTTTCCGGCTTCCGGACCATATCATTTACAAAACAAAAGAACTGCTTATTAGCAATTACGATGTGGATGAAGCGGAGGAATTGAAAGAAATTCGCTTGCGTCCATGGGAAGCGCGCGTATATAAAATCCGTTTGCCATAAAAAATTTCTTTTCCGTGCCAATACAAAGCGGTGCAAACATTATTTTCTACCTATATCCTCCCGCGAATCGTCCATAATAATCGGTGAAAGGGGAGGATCACATGACTAACAATAGCGGCAACAAAGTTCAAGATGTTATGACAAAAAATGTCGCGACCGTTTCTCCTAACCAAACGGTGCAAGAAGCTGCGCAAATTATGAGCCAAAAAAATATTGGTGCGCTTCCTGTTGCGGAAAACGGCCAAGTAAAAGGAATGATTACTGACCGTGACATTACGCTCCGCACATCAGCGCAAGGAAAAGATCCAGCTTCCACTCCTGTATCGGAAGTAATGACCAACCGCGTCGTCACCGGTACGCCGGATATGAGTGTGCAAGAAGCGGCAAACGTGATGGCACAAAATCAAGTCCGCCGTTTGCCAATTGTTGAAAACAATCAGCTTCAAGGCATTGTTGCTCTTGGCGATATCGCGACAAACAGTGCTTCCGATCAAGCGGCGGAACAAGCGTTGACAAACATTTCGCAGCCATCGCAACCACAAGGATAAAAAAGGGGAGGATGTCTCTTTTTTGTGAGACATCCTTTTTCTTTTATCCGGTATATTGTATGATGATAACGAATACATAAAAAAACAAGAAGCTTATCGATCCGGAGGGATGTCCGTTGGATTGGAAGAAAAAATATGAGCAATGGTTGGCATATGAGCCGTTGGATGAAGAATTAAAGCATTTGTTAAAAAAGCATCAACACGACCTTCCGTGGCTTGAAGATTGTTTTTATAAAAATTTAGAGTTTGGCACAGGCGGCATGCGCGGAGAAATCGGGCCGGGGACGAACCGGATGAACGTATATACGATTCGGAAAGCATCAGAAGGTTTGGCGCGGTACATAGAATCGTTTGGCGAAGACGCGAAAAGGCGCGGTGTCGTGATTGCTTACGATTCGCGGCATAAGTCGCGGGAATTCGCGATGGAAACGGCGAAAACATTGGCCACTCATGGCATTCAGACGTATGTATTCGACGAACTGCGGCCGACGCCGGAGCTTTCGTTTGCTGTTCGCTATTTGCGCGCATTTTCCGGCGTTGTCATCACCGCCAGCCATAATCCGCCAGAATATAACGGATATAAAGTGTACGGCGAAGACGGTGGGCAGCTTCCTCCAGAGACGGCAGACGCGGTTATTCGATACGTCAATGAAGTGGAAAATGAATTGGAAATCGATGTGGAAGAGGAAGCAGTTTTGAAAGAAAAAGGGCTTATTCAAATGATTGGCGAAGAAGTGGACAACGCTTATATTGATGCTGTCAAGACGATTTCGCTCCAACCGAAGCTTGCGGAAGAGACCGATGTGAACATTGTTTTCACTCCGTTGCACGGCACATCCAATAAACCGATCCGCCGTGTGTTAAACGAACTTGGATACCGCCATGTATTTGTGGTGGAAGAACAAGAACATCCAGACCCGAATTTTTCTACCGTTTCGTCGCCAAATCCGGAGGAGCACGCGGCGTTTGCCTTAGCGATAGAACTCGGCAAAAAAGTCAATGCCGATTTGCTTATTGCGACAGACCCTGACGCCGACCGGTTAGGGATTGCCGTAAAAAACGACAAAGGTGACTATATCGTATTGACCGGGAACCAAACTGGCGGCTTATTGCTTCATTACTTGCTGTCACAAAAGAAAGAAAAGGGGATATTGCCGAAGAACGGAGTAGTGCTAAAAACGATTGTCACGTCCGAATTTGGCCGCGCGATTGCGCAATCTTTCGGTTTAGATACAGTTGACACGCTGACAGGATTTAAATTTATCGGCGAAAAAATCAAAGAATATGAACAAACTGGCCAGTATACGTTCCAATTTGGCTATGAGGAAAGCTACGGCTATTTAATCGGTGATTTTGTGCGTGATAAAGACGCGGTGCAAGCAGCGGTATTAGCGGCGGAAGTATGCGCTTTTTATAAAAAACACGGCATGTCTTTATACGAAGGATTGCTGCGATTGTTTGACCAATACGGCTATTACCGCGAAGGTCAGCAGTCGCTGACGTTAAAAGGAAAAAAAGGCTCAGAAACGATCCAAGCGATTTTAACCTCGTTCCGTCATGAGCCTCCGACAGAGGTGGCAGGAAAAAAAGTCATCGTGATCGAGGATTACAAAACGAAAGAACGGGTAAACACTGCGACTGGAGAAAAAACGTTGATTGCGCTTCCAACCTCTGACGTATTAAAGTATGTATTGGAAGACGATTCATGGTTTTGCTTGCGTCCGTCGGGAACGGAGCCAAAACTCAAAGTGTATTTCGGTGTGAAAGGAGAATCGCTCTCTGACAGCGAAGCGAAGCTGCAACAACTTTCCGACACGGTAATGGAACGGGTGCGCGGTTTTTTGAATACCGCTTCACCGTTTCAACCATAAGCAATGTAACATCTGCAGACAATTAATCTGAGGAATGGTGGGGAAGATTTTGCTAATTCCGGCCAAGCTGTTTCGGAAAATGTAAGCAGCGCATATTTGTTGATGAAATTTTGGCACAAGATGAAACAGACAATGCCATTGCCGGCATTGTCTGTTTTGCATTCCCTTCATTGATACAGGCAAGCGTACTGCTCGATTCCTGTTTTTTGTTCGCTTACCTCAAGAGCATGGTCGATATAACGCAACAGAGCGGTTAGACGCTTTTGGATAATCGAGTAATCATGCTCGAAGTTGTAAGCGTGAAGAAATTTTTCAATTTTTTTTGAAAGCAAGTCGTCTTTTGTGCGCACCATTAAAATAAGCAAGTTATCCCATTCGGACCGGTGCGTGTAATATAACGCTTTATCATAATCGAGCGTGTTCAATGGGCATGCCTCCTTTACAGAAGGAGCTATCATTAGTGTATGATGCCCGGGCTCATTTTTGCGCTGTAAATATTACAATGACAGGCAAAAAATAATTATAACTCAAATAATCGGAGAAAAGTAAAAGTAAATATTGCGATTTTGTGACAAAAATGGTATCCTCAAAGCAAGGGGATGGTGATGAAGAGGATGGAACGTTATGAAGGCAAAGAGATTACGCAAATGTGCAAAATGATCGCTGCTGTTGGGTTAGTTGTCGGCATTTCCTTGTTTTTGTTGAGTTTTGTTGCAAACGCTTACAATAAAGACTTTTTTCTTACGATTATCAGCTTAGGCGTTATCGGTGCTTCCATGTTTATGTTTGGGTTTGGGACGTTTTTGGGGATTTTAATGGAAACATACGGAAATAGCAAAACAAGTGTGTAAAACACCGGCCTTTTGGCCGGTGTTTTACTTCTTTTTTTGCTGATAATACCAAGAAAAGGTGAGCAAACAAATCAAAAAAATAAATGTGACGATAAAAAAAGCGCGGTATTTATCCATATATTGCTTCATCATCATCCAATTTTCCCCTAAATAATTGCCGATCGCCAGAAAGGTGAAAATCCAGACAAACGCGCCACTATAAGCGTACACCGCAAATTTTTTCCAGCCGTATGTGTTTGCGCCAGCCAAAAAGGCGGCAACATGCCGGACACCAGGGATAAAATAGCAAATAAACAACACGGCTGGTCCTAATTTGGAAAATAACGTTTTCGTCTGCTCCATCCGCTTGTCGGTAATATGTATGGTCGGCCCCACTTTTCGCAAAAACGGCAATCCAAGTTTAACACCTAAAAGGTAGCTAATGGAAATGCCGGTGATAGCGCCGATAAGGCTAAAAACAAACGCGATCGGATATGACATCCCTCCCGTGGAAATTTGGTATCCAATGTACGTAAGCAGCAGCTCATCCGGAATTGGCATACCGACGATCCCCAGCATTAACACGATCATAATGCCAATGTACCCAAAATGGGCGATCACATAATGAAAATAATGGCCCACCTTTATCACCACACTTTAACGAGTTTAAAGAATAAAGCAATGAACCGGACGCCATAAGTTTTATTCTTGATACTGTTTATTATAAACAATACATGCATGGGTCAAGTCCAAATTATTGTGGAGAATTCCGCTGTCAGTCCAGCGAACTTGGATCACCGGAAAAAATCGTTTTCTTGCCATGTCAATTCTGTGGCTGATGACATACACAATGATTCTAAATCAATCGCTGCCATTTGCACAATGCGCCATGGAGGAAATAAAAGTTCCCCTACTTAACAACATGGAGGATTGTTCTGTAATGGAACATTTTTATGTCCGGTTTCTCGTTTAATTTAAGAAAAGATTGTCTCCGGTTTTCGGGAAGGACATAATGATTTTTTGGTGTGGACTTAAGTGTATCAAAACTTCTTTTTGCTCATACATTGTGATAAGAGGAAAAGGGGGGGATGTGCATGCGGCAGGATGAATTAGAGAAGTTGGAGCGGGCGATTGCTGAGATTACCGAAATCGCCGAAGGATTTGGATTGGATTTCTATCCGATGCGGTATGAAATTTGTCCGGCCGATATTATTTACACGTTTGGCGCGTATGGCATGCCGACGCGTTTTTCCCATTGGAGCTTTGGCAAACAGTTTCATAAAATGAAGCTGCATTATGATTTAGGGCTAAGCAAAATTTATGAGCTGGTGATCAATTCCGATCCGTGCTATGCCTTTTTGTTGGATACCAATACGCTTATTCAAAATAAATTGATCGTCGCACACGTGCTGGCTCATAGCGACTTTTTTAAAAATAACGTGCGCTTTAGCAACACAAAGCGCGATATGGTCGAAAGCATGGCGGCGACCGCCGAGCGTATCAAACATTATGAACACCAATACGGAAAATTGGAAGTGGAAAAGTTTTTAGATGCAGTATTGGCGATTCAAGAGCATATCGATCCGTCGCTGCTTCGGCCAAAACTGTCGTGGACGTGGGAAGATACGGAAGTGTATGAAGAGGAAGAGACGTCAAAAATGGCGACGCCGTACGACGATTTATGGGGTCTTGATAAAAAAGAGAAACCGGATCCGCCGCCGCGCAAAAAGCGCAGAAAGTTTCCGCCGCAGCCGGAAAAAGACGTATTGTTGTTTATTGAGGAATACAGCCGGGAACTGGAAGACTGGCAGCGCGATATTTTGACGATGATGCGCGAAGAAATGCTTTATTTCTGGCCGCAGCTGGAGACGAAAATCATGAACGAGGGCTGGGCGACGTATTGGCATCAGCGGATTTTGCGGGAAATGGACTTGACGAGCGACGAGGCGGTTGAATTTGCGAAATTAAACGCCAATGTCGTGCAGCCGTCGCGCACAGGCATTAACCCATATTATTTAGGATTGAAAATTTTTGAAGACATTGAGGAACGCTGGAATAACCCAACAGAGGAAATGAAAAAACGGGGCACTAAGCCGGGATCGGGCCGCGAAAAAATTTTTGAAGTGCGCGAATTGGAATCCGATATTTCGTTTTTGCGCAATTATTTAACAAAAGAGTTAGTGATGCGCGAAGATATGTATTTATTCCAAAAGCAAGGAAAAGAGTATAAAATTGTTGATAAAGATTGGGAGCATGTCCGCGACCAGCTCGTCAGCATGCGTGTCAATGGTGGATTTCCATACATTACCGTAAATGATGGGGATTACATGCGCAATGGTGAGTTATATTTAAAGCATTGGTATGAAGGAATTGAATTAGATATAAAATACTTAGAAAAAGTGCTTCCGTACATTTATCAGCTATGGGGGCGCTCTGTTCATATGGAGACGGTCGTGGAAGAGAAGCCTGTATTATTTACGTATGATGGAAAAACAGTGCATCGAAAATATATATAAATTTGTGACATTAAGCTGCTGTGAAAGCAGCTTTTTTGTTTGCATACATTTGGTTTTTTTAATCCTTTCCATTGCTGTTCAGTGATTATTTTTTATTTTTTTGTATAAAATACGAGAAAATGGTTATCCGCTTTGTCGATGATAGCCATTTTATTTTTGTAAATTTGATCCATAAGCATAATGATTAAAACTATTTTTACATTTATAACCGTATTAATCATGACAATTTTGTGACAAACATCACAAATTCACCATCTTGTCAAAGTTATTTTGCTATTTCTTCATTGTTTGTTGATAAAGTATTAAGTGCAAGAGGGGTTGAAGGAGGAAAAGCTGTGTGGAAACGTCAAGAAAAATGGCTGGTGATAGTTAGTTTTTTAGTGGCGTTTATTATGCTTCTTTCGATAGTTGGCAGATTGTTTTCATAAAAAGGAGGATGTAGCGATGTGGGAGTATGATCCGGTGCTGTTTAGCAGGCTGTTAACCGAATTAACGTTAACGTTTCATATCATTTTTGCAACGATCGGCGTCGGCGTTCCGCTGATGATTGCGATTGCGCAATGGGTGGGGATTCGGAAAAATGATGAACATTACATTTTGCTTGCACGAAGATGGACGCGCGGTTTCGTTATTACGGTAGCAGTAGGCGTCGTGACAGGAACAGCGATCGGGTTGCAGTTGTCCTTGCTGTGGCCGAACTTTATGCAACTTGCAGGTCAAGTGATCAGTTTGCCATTGTTTATGGAGACGTTTGCCTTCTTTTTCGAAGCGATTTTCCTTGGCATTTACTTATATACATGGGACCGGTTTGAAAACCAGAAGAAACATCTATTGTTATTGATTCCGGTGGCGATCGGCTCTTCGGCTTCAGCAATGTTTATAACAATGGTCAATGCGTTTATGAATACTCCGCAAGGTTTTGAGTTGAAAGACGGGGTCATCACGAATATCGAGCCGCTTGCCGCAATGTTTAATCCGGCGACGCCGACGAAAGTGGCGCACGTATTGACAACCGCTTATATGACTTCCGCTTTTATCTTGGCATCCATTGCTGCTTGGCATTTATTGCGGGGCAACCGCCATATTTATCACAAAAAAGCGCTGCATTTAACGGTGAAGACGGCCTTTATTTTTTCGGTTGCGAGCGCGCTTGTCGGTGATTTGTCAGGAAAATTTTTGGCCGAATATCAACCGGAAAAATTAGCGGCGGCGGAATGGCATTTTGAAACGAGCACCCATGCGCCGCTTGTGATGTTCGGCACGTTAGATGAAAACAACGATGTCAAAAATGCCATCAAAATTCCATATGCGCTAAGCATTTTAGCGCATAATTACCCAGGGGCAGAAGTGAAAGGGCTAAATGAATTTCCAAAAGATGAAATACCGCCGCTGTATATCCATTATTTGTTCGATTTAATGGTTACGATCGGCGTTTTACTTACGATTGTATCAGCGATTTATTGGCTTGGAAAACAATTGAAATGGAAATGGATTATGAGCAAGCCGTTTTTAGCGTCTCTTGTCGCTGCTGGCCCGCTTTCAATGCTGGCGATTGAATTAGGCTGGTATTTCGCTGAGGTCGGCCGGCAGCCATGGATTTTGCGCGGGTATATGAAAACAGCGGAAGCGGCGACATCATCGGGGCATGTGGATACGATGCTTGTTGCTTTTTCGATCTTGTATCTCATTTTGGGAATTGCCAGTGTGGCAGTGTTGATTAACATGTTCCGAAAAAATCCGGTAGAAAAAGAGCTGGCGGAACGCTCTCTTGAACAAGGGGGAGTATCTTAATGACGTTAGAAATTATCGGTATATCTGTGTTATGGCTGTTTTTGTTCGGATATGTCATCGTTGCATCGATTGATTTTGGCGCCGGGTTTTTCAGCGCGTACAGTGATTTCGCGAAGAAAAAGCATATTTTGCATAAAATCATTCAGCGTTATCTTTCCCCGGTATGGGAAGTAACAAATGTGTTTCTTGTCTTTTTCTTCGTCGGAATCGTTGGCTTTTTCCCGAAAACCGCGTATTATTACGGCACGATTTTGCTCGTTCCCGCCAGCATTGCCATTGTGCTGTTGGCGATTCGCGGGTCGTATTATGCGTTTCATACGTATGGAAAGACGGAAAGAAATTGGTATTTGCTGGCCTACGGGCTAACAGGGCTGTTTATTCCGGCGTCATTGTCGATCGTGTTGACCATTTCCGAAGGAGGATTTGTCGAGAAAAGCGGGGAAACTCTCACCTTGCTGTATAAAGAGCTGTTTGTCAGCCCGCTTACTTGGAGTATTGTGCTGTTAAGCATTACGAGCGTCCTTTATATTTCTGCTACATTCCTGACGTATTATGCCAATGAAGCAGGAGATATGAAGGCGCGCGAACTATTGCGGAAATACGCATTAAGCTGGAGCGGGCCGACGATTTTATCAGCGCTTCTTATCATTTATCAGCTGCGCCACCATAATCCGGAGCATTACAACAACATGTTCAACGTCGCCTGGATGTTTGTTGTTTCCTTTGTGTTTTTTGTCATCACCATTTATTTGTTATGGAAAAAGAAACGTTACGGCTGGGCGTTTGTTAGCTTAGTTCTGCAATACGCGTTTGCGTTTTACGCATACGGCATTTCCCATTATCCATATTTGTTGTACCCGTACTTAACGATTTACGACGGATTTACAAACAAAACGATGGCGATTGCCCTGATTATCGCGTTTATTGCGGGATTTCTGCTTCTTGTCCCGTCATTGTACCTATTATTAAAGCTGTTTTTATTCAACAAAAAATACGTAAAAGGACAATTATAAAAGGAGGAGAATGCGATGCAGACGTTTTTGCTTATGTATGCACCGATTCTTATTGTAGTGCTATCAGTTGTTGCTGCATTTTGGGCGGGGTTGAAAGACGAACAAGTCGAGTAGGACTTCCTGCTCGACATTTTTTATATTTGTTCGTTGACATTGATGGAAAAATCGATTACTATAAGAACTAGATTAAATACCCATACATGTATATGTAAATAAATAAAAATATTTTATTTCGTAAAAACTATGATCGAGAAAAAAAGGAGGAATTCGTGATGAAAGTAGCTATTATCGCAGCTAATGGTAGTTTATTTGACGCATATAAAGTATTTAATATTGCCACAGCGGCAGCAGCATCAGAGGCAGAAGTAGGCATCTTCTTCACGTTTGAAGGGTTGAATCTCATTCATAAAGAGGCACATAAAAACTTACCGCTTCCAGAAGGAAAAGAGCATTTTCAACAAGGATTTCAAAAAGCGAATGTTCCTTCAATCGAAGAGCTTGTAAAAATGGCGCAAGAATTAGGTGTGAAACTGGTTGCGTGCCAAATGACGATGGATGTCATGGGCCTTGACAAAGATCAATTTGTTGATGGAATTGAAGTCGCTGGCGCGGCAACATTTCTAAACTTTGCAAAAGACGCCGACATTACGTTGACATTCTAATGGAGGGATGAAAATGAAACGAGTTACGGTATATACGACAACGACATGTCCGTATTGTGTAATGGTGAAAAACTTTTTACGCGAACAAGGCGTTCCGTTTGAGGAAGTAAATGTGCAGCGGGACCCTGTCGCGGCTCGGAAACTTGTTGAAACAACAGGGCAAATTGGAGTCCCGCAAATCGAAATCGATGGTCAATGGGTAATCGGATTTGATCCGGACGCCATCATGCAATTGCTGCAACGTTAGCAAGATATGGGATGTCATTGCTGGAAAAGAACTTGTTCCAACAATGATTAGCGGTAAGAAATGGTTCGTTCTTGATGTACGCAACAAAGAGACATTCGATGATTGAAAAATGGAAGGAAAGAAACATATACGATTGGAAGTATGTCAAACGGATATGGGAAAATTTCAAACAGATAAAGAACAACAACGGGGAATGGAAATCGATCCAAACTGTTGTGCAGTTCACTAAAAATGCATCAGCAAGAAAAAGCTTCGGATTATGGATTCCGAAGCTTTTTGATTATAATAGCCATTGAAGAAAGAATACAGGAGGATTTATGATGGCAGGGCATCGTTTTCATCCAGAAAAGGCGGAAAAATTATTAGATCCGAAGCGAAAAGAAATCATTGCTCCAGAACGGGCAATAGAGATATTGCAAATCGGAACGCAAGATGTCATCGTTGATTTGGGAGCTGGCAATGGGTATTTTACCGTGCCAATGGCGAAAAAGACGAAAGAAAAAGTATATGCTGTCGATGTACAACAAGAAATGTTGGAATTTTTAAAGACACACGCAGAAAAAGAACAAGTGGATAATATTGAATATATACTTGAGGATGTATCGAATACGTCTTTGCCTTCACGATTGGCGGATAAGGGGCTCATGTCGTTCGTGTTTCATGAAGTAGATGATCATGACGCAGTGCTTGCTGAGATACAACGGGTGATGAAACCGAACGGAAAATTTCTGATCATTGAATGGGAAGCGGTAGAAAGCGAAATGGGGCCGCCGCTTCATGAGAGAATTCCTTCTCAGCAATTGCTAGAATATATGAAAACAAAACACCATAACGTGGAATTTGTATCATTTCATCCAACCGTATACGGTATATTGCTAACGTATTGAGTCAACAGTGGTTATCTCAATACATGTTGGGATGATGAACGATACATCATTTATCCACATATTGTTAAAATAAAACAGTTGCTAATATACCTATAAGGGTATATAATAAACACGGACAACAGTGATGGAGCGAGGTGATCGCTATATTGTATATCATCAGCCTGATTATTTTCAGTTTATTATTCATAGCATTGTATCGCCGTTATTATCCGGTAAGCGGTGTTCCATGCATAGATATAGCCGATAAACGAATCAAGGATATGGTTGTGTTGGATATTCGCGATTATAACGAAACGGCAGAACAGCCTATTGCTAATTCGCTTCATATTCCGTATGCTTATTTAAAGCGGCATTTTTCTACTATTCCGAGCAAATCGGTTCATATTATCGCAAACGATGAAATCGAAAAAAATTTAGGCATACGTTTTTTGCGGCGCCATGGTTTTGATGTGCAAAGCTATTCAATTATCCATTGTCCTTGTCGAGAAAGGGGAAATGAAAGATGGAATACAGTAAAGAAATCAAAAACCGCTTAAGACGGATCGAAGGGCAAGTGAAAGGCGTGCTTAGCATGATGGAGCAAGGAAAAGACTGCAAAAGCGTTGTCGCACAATTATCAGCGGCGCGCAACGCAATTGACCGCGCCATTGCCGTCATTGTTAGCACCAATTTGGAAAATTGCCTCCGCGAAAGCATGGAAAAAGGGGAAAAAACAGAACATTTGGTTAAAGAAGCAGTAGAACTATTAGTGAAAAGCAGATAAGTCAACTCTTGAAAAAAGGGTTGACACGTTCTTTTACACATATTAATATACCTATAGGGGTAATAGTAAATGATAAGGAGGTTATCCATCATGAATGTTAATAAAGTGTTAGACGCGAAAGGATTAGCTTGCCCAATGCCGGTTGTAAGAGCGAAAAAAGCGATGGATGAATTAACATCAGGGCAAGTGCTCGAAGTGCAAACAACGGATAAAGGATCAAAAAACGACTTGCCGGCATGGGCAAAAGCAAGCGGCCATACAGTCATTGATATGAAAGAAGAAAATGGCGTATTGACATTTTGGATTCAAAAAGGGTAATTTTTTTTTGATAGTTTATATACCCATATAAGTATATGTATATAAAGGAGGACGTTATGCCGCAACAAAAGAAAAAAACAACGATTATTTTATTTAGCGGCGACTACGATAAAGCGATGGCGGCGTACATCATCGCGAATGGCGCCGCCGCTTATGACCATGATGTCACGATTTTCCATACGTTTTGGGGATTGAACGCATTGCGAAAAGATGCGCATATTCCAATAAAAAAAGGGTTTTTGGAAAAAATGTTTGCCAAAATGATGCCGCGCGGAGCGGATCGCATGGGGCTTTCACGCATGAACTTTGGCGGCCTCGGACCGAAATTAATTAAACACGTCATTAAAAAGCATAACGCAATGCCGTTGCCTCAATTAATCGAAATGGCAAAAGAGCAAGGGGTTAAGTTAGTCGCGTGTCAAATGACTGTTGATTTATTAGGGCTGAAACAAGAAGAATTGATCGATGGCATTGAGTTTGCTGGAGTGGCAACGTATTTGGCGGATGCGTCAGAAGGGAACATAAACTTGTTTATTTAAAGGTGATCAGGAATGGCACAAACAGTCATGAATATCGTTTTATTCCTATTGCTTGCTTGGTTTATTGCAATCCGCGCCATTCCACCGCGTGGAGTACGGATGATTACAACAGCAGAGCTAAAGAAAGAATTAGGAAAAAAAGATGTGCAGTATGTGGATGTACGTACTCCCGCGGAGTTCCGCGCGAATCATATTCGCGGATTTAAAAATATTCCCCTTCATGAACTGCCAAAACGCGCGAACGAATTATCCAAGGAAAAAGAAGTGATTGTGATTTGCCAAAGCGGAATGCGAAGTACAAAAGCCAGCAGACTATTGAAGAAACTTGGATTCGAACACGTAACGAACGTAAAAGGCGGAATGAACGCTTGGTCATAAAAAAGGAGGGGATCGTTGATGAAACAATTAACGGCAAAAGAAGTGGAAAAACTTCTTCAAGAAGGAAAACAACTGAACATTATCGATGTTCGTGAAGTGGATGAAGTAGCGGCTGGGAAAATTCCTGGTGCGATTAATATTCCGTTAGGATTGCTCGAATTTCGCATGAATGAGCTAGATAAAAATAAGGAATATATCCTTGTTTGCCGTTCGGGTGGAAGAAGCGGGCGCGCAGCCCAGCTGCTCGAAAGTCATGGATATCATGTGATCAATATGACTGGCGGCATGTTGGAATGGGAAGGACCTGTTGAATAAATAAAACGGCAAAAGGAGGAATGCAGCATGATTCGTGTTGACATGACCGTTGACGCAAAGGGATTATCTTGTCCAATGCCAATTGTAAAAACAAAAAAAGCGATCAATGACTTGCAACCGGGACAAGTGCTTGAAGTACAGGCAACCGATAAAGGTTCGAAAGCCGATATCAAAGCATGGGCGGAAAGTACCGGCCATCAATACTTAGGAACGATTGAAGAAGGAAACGTGTTAAAACATTATATTCGTAAAGCAAATGACCATGAGACAAAAGGCGAAGCAACATATTCTCATGTAATTTCCAATGAACAGCTGGCGGAAAAAATAAATGATGATTCTGTGGTCATTATAGATGTCCGTGAGCCGGCGGAGTATGCGTTCGGACATATACCAGGCGCGATTTCGGTTCCGCTTGGAGAATTAGAAGACCGCATCCATGAGTTGCCGAAGAATAAAACGATTTATGTTGTTTGCCGTACTGGAACGCGCAGCGATTTAGCGGCACAAAAATTAACAGAAAAAGGATTTACGAATGTATGGAATGTCGTCCCAGGCATGTCCAAATGGGAAGGACCGCTCAATACAGCTCAATCATGATTGAGCGGTTTTTTTAAAAAATAAAATATACTATAGGGGGTATAAGGATGATGGTGAAAGAAATGACGGTGCAAACATTAACCGAAAAAGTATTAAATAAAGAACATCTCGTTATTTTCGACGTACGCAACGAAAGTGATTTTCAGGATTGGAAAATTGAAGGGGAAAATTTTGAATATATTAATGTTCCGTACTTTGAATTGATCGATGGGGTAGATTCGGTTATCGGCCGCCTTCCAAAAGAAAAAGATATTGTCGTTGTTTGCGCCAAAGGCGGTTCAGCGGCATTTGTGGCAGAACAATTAGCAGAAGCAGGATTTGACAATATTTATACGCTCGTTGGCGGAATGAAAGCGTGGAGCGAACATCTTCATAAAGCAAAAGTATATGAAGATGACAAGATGAAAGTATATCAATTCATTCGTGTCGGAAAAGGATGTCTCTCTTATATGGTGATTTCCGGGAAAGAAGCGCTCGTCATTGATCCATCGCGGTTTATTGATGTATATGAACAAGTCGCGCAAGAAGAAGGGGCAGTGATTGCGCATATCGTTGATTCCCATTTACATGCCGATCATATTTCCGGCGGGAAAGCGTTAGCGGAACGCACAGGAGCGACATATTACTTAATGAAAAGCGAAGGAGCAGTGTTTGATTTTGAGCAGCTGGAAAAACATGACCGCATTGATTTTGCGCAAGTGCAATTAGAAGTATTGGCGGTGAAAACGCCAGGGCATACGCCGGGAAGTGTCTCCTTCTTTGTAAATAATCAATTGTTGTTCTCTGGAGATACGATTTTTGTCGGCGGACTCGGACGCCCGGATTTAGGTGGAAAAGCGGCGGAATGGGCCGCGGATTTGTACGACACGATATATGAAAAAGTGGCTGCGATTGCCGATGATGTCATCGTTCTGCCTGCCCATTACGCTAATTTGGATGAAGAAATGAACAAAGCGGGATATATCGGTGACACATTAGGCAACATTCGCGCCCGCAATGACATGATGCAAAATAAGCAAAAACAAGAATTTATCGATATTGTCGTGCAAAACGCAAATACAGAAACACCGCCAAACTTCGAAGATATCGTAGCGATTAACCGCGGGCTAAAAGCGGCTGACATTGAACAGCAGCAAGAACTCGAAATCGGTCCAAACCGTTGTGCGCTGCACCATACTCAAAATCATTGATAGCAAATCTGAACTGCAAAGAGGGTACGAGCAAAAGTACCCTCTCAAATTTTCGCGTATGGTAAGGAGGATAAGGGAATGGACATCAATTTTGTGATTGTTATTTTTCTTATCGGTTTTATTGGTTCATTTATTTCTGGCATGGTTGGCATTGGCGGGTCGATTGTTAAATATCCGATGCTGCTTTATCTTCCGCCGTTATTTGGGCTCGCTGCATTTAGCGCCCATGAAGTGTCGGGAATCAGTGCGGTTCAAGTGTTTTTTGCGACAATCGGCGGCGTTTGGGCGTATCGAAAAAGCGGTTATTTAAATAAGACGTTAATATTTTATATGGGGATTAGTATTTTAATCGGCAGTTTTCTTGGTGGATTTGGTTCGAAAATGATGAGCGAAGGAACGATTAATGTCGTGTATGGTGTTCTTGCCGCGCTGGCTGCTGTCATGATGTTTGTTCCGAAAAAAGGCATTGACGATGTTCCGATCGATCAAGTAACATTCAACAAATGGCTTGCCGCTGCATTAGCGCTTGTCATTGGGATTGGTTCCGGGATCGTCGGCGCAGCGGGAGCGTTTTTGCTAGTGCCTATTATGCTTGTTGTGTTAAAAATTCCAACAAGAATGACGATTGCTTCTTCGCTGGCGATTACGTTGATTTCATCCATCGGTTCGACATTAGGAAAAATCACGGCGGGGCAAGTGGAATTGATTCCTTCCATCATCATGGTGATTGCCAGCTTAATCGCCTCTCCTTTAGGTGCAAAAATGGGGCAAAAAATGAACACAAAAATATTGCAAGTTATTTTAGCATTGTTGATTTTGGCGACAGCTATAAAAATTTGGGTCGATATTTTATAACAGATCGTTTGATTTATAAGTATAGTTTGCTTCCAATCGCCCACACTAGTTGATGAAAATGTCAAGAAGGAGTGGGCTTGGATGATAGAAGCATTGCGACACATCAAAAAAAGCTGGAACAATCGTTTGACCAGCCGGGCGCCTATGATTTGGAGCAATGTCTCCGCGAACTTGAGCAGTTAAAGGAGCAGGGGGGCAAACAACAAATGATGGAAGACGTCATTCGTGCTGTCACCCATGCGAAAAATGCGCAAGCACAGCTTGCCAATGCGGGCGATGAATCGGCAACAAACGCTTTTGCCGAAGCGTACCGGGCGCTTGATCAGGTGATTGAATCTTACAGCAACATAGATAATGATCCGGTGTGAGTTTTTGACTTGAGAAGAATAAATGTTTTCCTGAGGATAAGATAAGGGAGAAGTGAAAAAAGAAAACACGTCTCCAAAAAATTTGTCAAAAATTCGACAAAATTATTAAATGTTCTATTGAAGCGGCAACTGTTTTCTTGTAGAATGAAAATTGGGAAAAATCAAAATATTCAGGGAGGAACTTAGATGAAAGCACTTACATACCTAGGGCCAGGAAAAAAAGAATTAATGGAAAAACCAAAGCCAAAAATTGAAAAGGAAACCGATGCAATCGTCAAAATAATAAAAACAACGATTTGTGGAACGGATTTGCACATTCTTTCAGGAGATGTTCCTACTGTTGAAGAAGGGCGGATTTTAGGACACGAAGGCGTCGGAATTATTGAAGAAGTTGGTTCGGCCGTAAAGAATTTTAAAAAAGGCGACAGAGTGTTGATTTCTTGCATTACCTCTTGTGGAAAATGCGAAAATTGCAAGAAAGGGTTATACGCCCATTGCGAAGATGGCGGCTGGATCTTAGGCCACTTAATTGATGGAACTCAAGCAGAATATGTAAGAATTCCGCACGCAGACAACAGCCTTTATCCTATTCCGGAAGGCGTGGATGAAGAGGCTCTTGTCATGCTTAGTGACATTCTTCCAACAGGATTTGAAATCGGCGTGTTGAACGGCAAAGTTCAGCCTGGACAAACCGTCGCCATTATCGGAGCTGGTCCCGTAGGTATGGCAGCGCTATTAACAGCCCAATTTTATTCACCAGCAGAGATCATTATGGTTGATTTAGACGATAACCGTTTAGAAGTTGCGAAAAAATTTGGCGCGACCCAAGTGGTGAATAGCGCTGATGGCAAGGCAGTGGAAAAAATTATGGAATTAACCGGCGGGAAAGGTGTAGACGTCGCGATGGAAGCCGTCGGAATTCCGGCAACATTTGATATTTGTCAAGAAATTGTCAAACCAGGTGGCTATATCGCCAATATCGGTGTTCATGGAAAAAGCGTGGAATTTCACATTGAAAAATTATGGATACGCAACATTACGTTGACAACCGGTCTTGTCAACACGACTTCTACGCCGATGTTATTAAAAACGGTGCAGTCGAAAAAATTGAAGCCGGAACAATTAATTACCCATCGTTTCGCCTTTTCAGACATTATGAAAGCGTATGAAGTATTTGGAAATGCAGCAAAAGAAAAAGCGTTAAAAGTCATTATTTCCAACAGTTAAATTTTCTTTTTCTATCAAACAGCCTGTATCCTTGATACAGGTCCTTTTTTTGTCCAGCCGCTCCTGAATAGCCTTCCGCGGATATTGTAGATTTTCCGATGATGTGCTACTCTTTTCTTAGATGAACTTTCTTGGCCGGTGGCTTTTGCCATATGCATATTCGGATTGGGGAAGCGGTTGGAGTTTATGTTAGTTGATTTACTCAAGTGCAGCAATTATAATAGTAAGAAATGCAATTATTGACGAACTTGGAGGTAGCAATGGAACTTTTAGAAGTGTTTAAAGCCTTATCCAATGAAACGCGGCTGCAAATTTTACAGTGGTTGAAAAATCCTGAAATCCACTTTCCGAAGCCGCTGCATGGCGATATACACGAAGACGGTGTTTGCGTAAGTGACATTCATAAAAAAGTTGGTTTGTCGCAATCTACAGTCTCCCTTTATTTGTCTATGCTGCAAAACGCCGGATTGATAAGGGCAAAACGAGTGGGGCAATGGACTTATTATAAAAGGGATGAAGAGAATATCAAAAAAATGATTGAATTGTTATCTAGAGATTTATAGACCAAACTCTCGCTTGTGTTGTTTCGCGATAAAAACATTATTTTCACTTTTTTGGTCTTGAATCTCTATTATTTTTGTATTATTATATAGGTAATTCTAGATATTTAAAAATATATTATTTTTTCTCTTTTATATCGATAATTCTAGATATTTATAAAATTAAATTTTATGAATTGTATGGATGGAACCGGTTTGGCAAACATAAAGTTTATGAATACTGTCCGCATTTCCGGTAATGAGGCAAAGGACGATATTCCATCATGGATGTCGAAAAGCAATGGAACTTGCGAAAATAGACGTTAATGTGGAGGAACAATGGATGATCCGATTCGAAAAGCATAAAGGATATTCACGCATGTTCAAAGAAAATCATCTCACTCTCGGGCTGTTCTTTCCGATAGAATCATACGAAGGCAGCGTTCCAGAGATAGCAAATAAAACTGGCAAAAAGAGCAGAGGAACTTAATTTTGCCGCATTGTTTGTCAGGGATGTTCCATTGCATGATCCTTATTTTGGAGATGTCGGGCAAATTTATGACCCTTGGGTCTATTTAGGGTATATAGCTGCCCATACTAAAACGATTGCATTGGGCACTGCAAGTATCATTCTTACTTTGCGCCATCCTTTGCATGTTGCTAAAGCCGCTGCTTCTGTCGATAAACTATCCGGTGAGCGTTTTTATCAATTTAAAATACGGCCATCGTCCTGTAGAAGAAGTGATAGAAGAATTAGGGGAAGAAGTGGTTCCGCACTTTCCGGCATTAACCGAGAAATAATTAAGGGAAGTGAAATATGAAGAACTCGTGCGATTCCGTTCTAACCTTGGGACCGGAATCGCCGGTTCTTAGCTGTTTATACCAGTCTTAGTGGAGTGAAATGAAGTTATGGCAGATCAAAAAATGCTGCAGGATGATGAAAAACATTCAGAAGTTGCACATCTCAAAAAATGGCAGTTCAGTCGTGAAGCAAAGAAAGATGGAGTTGTTCAAGGCAAAAACCGGTGAAAGGAGCAGCTCAGTTATTTCAAAGCATGCGTGAAAACCTGTCCAATGATTGTTGGACTTTTATGTAACCGTTATCAATTTTGTGTGGCCGATATTGTTCCGGTCTTGCGATGAAAGGAAGGCCGAGCAGTCACTATTTAGAGGAGGTGATGGCAGACGCAAAAGTAACGTTGCTGCTCCCATGAACAATATTGACACGATGATAAAGTTGTTATACCAGTTATAGGAAATTATAAAAATAAAATCAATGAAAAGGAGAGAGAGCAAAGATGTTGCGTGACATCGATTTGCAATCCATCCAAGAGGTCAGAAATTATCTTGAAGAAGCGAAAGCGGCACAAAAAATCCTTGAAAAAATGACACAAAGCGAGATTGACAAGATTGTCGAAAGCATGGCAAATGCAGCGAGAGAAGAGGCTGGCCGTTTAGCAGCGATGGCAGTCGAAGAGACCGGCTTCGGGAATGTGGAAGATAAAACGTTGAAAAATTTGTTCGCAGCGAATGATGTTTACAACTCTATCAAAGATGTGAAAACAGTCGGGATTATTCGCCGTGATGAAGAAAACCGCGTTTGGGAAATTGCTCAACCTGTCGGGATTGTTGCAGGAATCATCCCATCTACCAACCCAACTTCAACAGTTATTTTTAAAGCATTGATCGCAGTTAAAGCAAGAAATGCCATTGTTTTCAGCCCGCACCCATCAGCAGCAAAATGTACAGCAGAAGCAGCAAGAATCATGCAAGAAGCAGCGGAGCGCGCCGGAGCGCCAAAAGGGTTGATTTCTTGCATCACACAACCGACAATGGCTGCAACAAACGAGTTAATGAAACATAAATTAACTGACGTCATTTTAGCAACAGGCGGCCCTGGTTTGGTGAAAGCAGCGTACAGTTCCGGAAAACCAGCATATGGCGTTGGGCCTGGAAACGTGCCAGTATATATCCATGAAAGTGCCAATATCGCCAAAGCTGTTCAATTAATCATCCAAAGCAAGACTTTTGACTATGGAACCATTTGCGCTTCTGAACAAGCTCTTTTAGTGGATGAGTCGATTAAAGAAAAAGTGGTTGCTGAGTTAAAACAACAAGGCGCTTACTTCTTGAATGAAGAAGAAAAACAAAAAGTAGCATCCATCATTATGGTTAACGGTTCATTAAATGCGAAGATCGTTGGAAAAGCGCCGCAAGTAATCGCGGAAATGGCTGGGATTGAGATTCCATCTGACGTGAAGTTGCTTGTGGCAGAAGAAACAGAAGTGGGGAAAGAATATCCATTCTCCATTGAAAAATTGTCTCCAATTCTAGCATTCTATACAGTGAAAGGGATGGAAGAAGCAAGCGAGCTTGCCCAAAAATTGCTTGAAGTGGGCGGACTCGGCCATACAGTTGGAATTCACGCTGAAGATGAAAAAGTGATCGAAGCGTACACCATCGATAAACCAGCCGGACGGATTGTTGTAAATGCTGGTACAACGTTTGGCGGAATTGGTGCAACAGTGAATGTTAAACCATCCTTGACACTTGGATGCGGTGCTATCGGTAACAACATTACATCAGACAACGTGACAGTAACTCATTTATTCAACAGATGGTGTTGCAAAACTAGAGTAAAAACTCGAAGTTATGCATAAGGATGCAA
>ERZ1673777.22-NODE-22-length-56571-cov-18.283070_pt1 | contig 56571 bp, 69 predicted proteins | sample MGYA00580138_ERZ1673777 | MGnify/ENA primary metagenome ERZ1673777 (study PRJEB41219, sample SAMN04549618) | soil metagenome | isolation source: soil | place: USA: South Carolina, Cape Romain NWR | collected 2009-05-18 ... | reverse complement strand
AGCGCCGATGGTAGTTGGGGCCAGCGCCCCTGCGAGAGTAGGTCGTTGCTAGGCAGGGTGAAAAGAAGCATGCCTTTGATCAGGCATGCTTCTTTTTTTATCCTGAAAAAGGAAAGTACGTTTGATTTTCGGAAAAACGGGAAATGATATGATTGATTATTTTGCAGGTGACTCTTGCATTTTTTTGTAATACACTATATAGTAGAAGTAAGGTCAAATATAGTCAAAGTCAACGTCGTGTACAAGGAGGAGGTAGAGTGCCAAACATTTCCGATATCATTGAGCAATATTTAAAACAAGTGTTAAACATGAGCGATAAAGATATTGTGGAAATTAAACGAAGTGAAATTGCAGATAAATTTCAGTGTGTCCCGTCGCAAATCAATTATGTCATTAATACAAGATTTACGCTGGAAAGAGGATATGTTGTTGAGAGTAAGCGCGGTGGTGGTGGCTATATCCGCATTATGAAAGTCAAGACAAAAAGCGAAGCACAGCTGATTGATCAATTGCTGGAATTAGTCGGACATCACGTCAGCCAATCCAATGCGGAAGATATTATTCACCGTCTTGTTGAAGAAAAGGTAATTTCAGAACGGGAAGCAAAAATTATGCTAAGCGTAATGGATCGTTCCGTATTATGCATCGATTTGCCACAACGCGACGAATTGAGAGCGCGCATGCTAAGGGCGATGTTGACATCGCTAAAATATAAGTAGGGGAGGGGATAAAGTTGATATGTCAAGAATGCAAACAGAGACCGGCAACGATGCATTTTACGAAAATTATCAACGGTGAAAAAACGGAATTTCATCTTTGCGAACAATGCGCTCATGAGCATAGCGATATGTTTACGTTTTACGGGAATGACGACTTTTCCTTTAATAATTTGTTATCTGCTCTGCTTAACTTTCCGTCTTCCATGAAAGAACTGACGACAAGTTCTTTCCATAATCCAGATATTTTGCAATGCGAAAAGTGTCACATGACTTATCAACAGTTTACAAAAATAGGCCATTTCGGTTGTTCACACTGTTACCGCACGTTTTCTAGATATTTACCGCCAATATTGAAAAGGCTCCACAGCGGAAATACAGCTCATGCCGGAAAAATACCAAAACGAAAAGGCGGAACGCTCCATCTGCGCAAACAAATTGCTATGTTAAAACAAAAATTGCAAGAATTTGTGGCAAGAGAAGAATTTGAAAAGGCGGCAGAAGTCCGCGATCAAATTCGTTCCCTTGAATATCAGCTGCATCAACGTGGCGAGGGGGAGATGTAGTTATATGTCGTTTGAGAAATTTTTTAATACGGCAGTCAGCTCTTGGATGAGCCAAGAGGGTCCTGATTCAGACATTGTGTTAAGCAGCCGTATCCGTTTGGCTAGAAACATTGTCGATTTTCGGTTTCCAACGTTATTTAGCAATGAGGAAGCGCAGCAAATTGTTTCATTGTTTGAACAAACATTTGCCCACCGTTTTTATCGTTCTGTCGGCCGATTTGAATTGTTAAAAATGTCAGAGCTTCAGCCGATTGAAAAAAGGGTATTGGTAGAAAAACATTTAATTAGCCCGCATTTGGCAGAAGATTCTCCCTTTGGGGCATGCCTGCTTTCAGAAAATGAAGAAATAAGCATTATGATTAATGAAGAGGATCACATTCGCATTCAATGCTTATTTCCTGGTTTCCAATTAACAGAAGCGTTAAAAGCGGCTAATGAACTTGATGATTGGATTGAGGAACATGTCATTTATGCATTTGATGAAAAACTCGGATATTTGACAAGCTGTCCGACAAATGTTGGAACAGGGATGCGCGCTTCTGTAATGATGCATCTTCCGGCTCTCGTTTTAACACAGCAGATGAACCGCATTATTCCGGCAGTTAACCAACTGGGGCTAGTCGTGCGCGGAACATATGGAGAAGGCAGCGAAGCATTGGGGAATATTTTTCAAATTTCGAACCAAATGACATTAGGAAAGTCAGAAGAGGATATTGTCGAAGATTTGAAAAGTGTCGTTCAGCAGTTGATTACCCAAGAAAGAATGGCAAGGGAGACATTAGTTAAAACTTTAAACATACAATTAGAAGACAGAGTTTTCCGTTCCTATGGGATATTGGCCAATAGCCGTGTTATTGATTCGAAAGAAGCGGCCCAATGCTTGTCAGATGTACGTTTAGGGATTGATTTAGGATATATTAAAAATATTTCGCGCAATATTTTAAATGAACTCATGATTTTAACTCAACCTGGCTTTTTACAACAATATGCGGGCGGCGTGTTAAGACCGGAAGAACGGGATGTTCGACGGGCTGCACTAATACGGGAACGTTTAAAAATGGAAGAGCGAAAAATGAATGGAGGGTGATGAATGATGATGTTTGGAAGATTTACGGAACGGGCGCAAAAAGTGTTGGCGCTGGCTCAAGAAGAGGCAATACGCCTTGGCCATAATAACATTGGCACAGAACACATTTTATTAGGTCTTATTCGTGAAGGGGAAGGAATTGCGGCGAAAGCATTAATGGCATTGGGGCTTGGGCCAGAAAAAATTCAAAAAGAGGTAGAATCGTTAATCGGCCGCGGCCATGAAGTTTCCCATACGATCCATTATACGCCGCGGGCGAAAAAAGTGCTTGAATTGTCAATGGATGAGGCGAGAAAGCTTGGCCATTCCTATGTAGGCACGGAACATATTTTGCTTGGCCTCATTCGTGAAGGCGAAGGAGTTGCGGCCCGCGTACTGAACAATTTAGGAGTGAGCCTGAATAAAGCGCGCCAACAAGTGCTGCAATTGCTTGGAAGCAATGAATCCGTTTCCGGTCATTCCGGAGGAGGTGCTTCGCACGTAAGCACACCAACATTAGACAGCTTGGCCCGTGATTTAACGGCAATTGCCCGTGAAGGTAGATTGGACCCGGTTGTTGGTAGAAGCAAAGAAATTCAGCGTGTCATCGAAGTATTAAGCCGCCGTACAAAAAATAACCCGGTGCTAATCGGAGAGCCTGGAGTTGGGAAAACGGCGATTGCTGAAGGGCTTGCGCAGCAAATCATCAATAACGAAGTGCCGGAAACGCTCCGCGATAAGCGGGTCATGACGCTGGACATGGGAACGGTTGTAGCCGGTACGAAATACCGCGGGGAATTTGAAGATCGTTTGAAAAAAGTGATGGATGAAATTCGCCAGGCAGGAAACATCATTCTCTTCATTGATGAGCTCCATACGCTTATTGGCGCAGGTGGAGCGGAAGGTGCGATTGATGCATCGAACATCTTGAAGCCAGCGCTTGCGCGTGGGGAACTGCAATGCATCGGTGCGACTACATTGGACGAATATCGGAAATATATTGAAAAAGATGCGGCGCTTGAACGCCGTTTCCAACCGATTTATGTCGATGAGCCTACAGTAGAAGAATCGATTCAAATTTTGAAAGGATTGCGTGATCGCTATGAAGCCCATCATCGCGTATCTATTTCCGATGATGCGATCGTTCAGGCGGTAAAATTATCTGACCGTTATATTACCGACCGTTTTCTTCCAGATAAAGCGATCGATTTAATCGATGAAGCATGCTCGAAAGTTCGCCTGCGTTCGTTTACGGCGCCGCCAAAATTAAAAGAGCTCGAACAAAAACTGGAAGAAGTGCGTAAGGAAAAAGACGCCGCTGTACAAAGCCAAGAATTTGAAAAAGCTGCTTCGCTGCGCGACATGGAGCAACGTTTACGCGAAGAACTCGAAGAAACGAAACGCGCGTGGAAAGAAAAACAAGGCCAAGAAAACTCAGAGGTAACGGTTGAGGACATCGCGATGGTCGTTTCAAGCTGGACTGGAATTCCAGTAGCGAAATTAGCGCAGACGGAAACAGAACGATTATTGAAACTAGAAGAAATTTTACATTCCCGCGTCGTTGGTCAAGACGAAGCAGTAAAAGCAGTTGCCAAAGCGGTCCGTCGCGCGCGCGCTGGATTAAAAGACCCGAAACGTCCTATTGGATCGTTCATTTTCCTTGGTCCAACTGGTGTCGGCAAAACCGAATTGGCAAGAGCGCTTGCCGAAGCGATGTTCGGCGATGAAGACGCACTTATTCGCATCGATATGTCTGAATATATGGAGAAGCACTCGACATCTCGTTTGATTGGTTCGCCTCCTGGATATGTTGGGTACGAGGAAGGCGGCCAGCTAACAGAAAAAGTGCGCCGCAAGCCGTATTCGGTTGTGTTGTTAGATGAGATGGAAAAAGCCCATCCAGACGTATTTAACATTTTGTTGCAAGTGTTGGAAGACGGTCGTTTGACTGACTCGAAAGGAAGAACGGTTGACTTCCGCAATACGATTATCATTATGACGTCCAACGTTGGCGCAGATGCGTTAAAGCGGAACAAATACGTCGGTTTTAACGTCCAAGATGAAGATCAAAAGTACAAAGATATGAAAGGAAAGGTCATGGACGAGTTAAAGAGAGCATTCCGCCCAGAGTTTTTAAACCGCATTGATGAAATTATCGTCTTCCATTCGCTTGAAAAACAACATTTAAAACAAATTGTCAAATTGATGGCAGACACGTTGATCAAACGTTTAAAAGAACAAGATATCGATTTAGAACTGACGGATGCGGCGATTGAAAAAATTGTCTCGGAAGGATATGATCCGGAATATGGTGCTCGCCCATTGCGCCGCGCGTTGCAAAAACAGGTGGAAGATCGTTTGTCGGAAGAGCTGTTGAAAGGAACGATTGCCAAAGGGCAAAAAGTGATCGTAGACGTAAAAGACGGGGAATTCGTCGTTTTAGCGAAACAAGCTGTGATGTAATGGATATGTTCGCGACGGAAGGTATGTGGCAGCTCGTTTGCCCATACCTTCTTGTTTCAATAAATGAAGGAGAAAGGATTTTTCGGCGATGGGAAAAAAGAAAACAAAGTTTGTTTGTCAAGAATGCGGTTACGAGTCAGCGAAGTGGCTTGGAAGATGTCCGGGATGCAATACATGGAATTCGATGGTTGAGGAAATTGAGCGGACAAAGCCGGCAACAAAAGGAGTGTTTGTCCACTCTGCTTCCGATATCATCTCGAAACCAGTGCCGATTACTACAGTGACAGCAACGCAAGAGCCGCGCATACAAACGGGTATTTCCGAGTTTAACCGCGTATTAGGCGGAGGGATTGTGAAAGGTTCGCTCGTGTTAATCGGCGGTGATCCGGGGATTGGAAAATCGACGCTTCTATTGCAAGTTTCTGCGCAACTTGCCGCTTTGCAGCATAAAGTATTATATATATCCGGCGAGGAATCGGTAAAACAAACGAAATTGCGCGCTGACCGCCTTCATGTTGCTTCTGACCAGCTGTATGTATTAGCGGAGACAGATTTGGAATATATTGTAGAAGCAATAGAAACCATTCACCCTGTTTGTGTCGTAATCGATTCGATCCAAACAATTTACCGCGCGGATATTGCCTCCGCACCCGGAAGTGTCTCGCAAGTTCGTGAATGCACAGCGGAACTGATGAAAATCGCCAAAACAAAAGGAATCGCCATTTTTATTGTCGGGCATGTAACGAAAGAAGGAGCGATTGCCGGACCAAGAATTTTAGAGCATATGGTGGATACCGTCCTTTATTTTGAAGGCGAACGACATCATACGTACCGCATTTTGCGGGCGGTGAAAAACCGTTTTGGCTCCACCAATGAAATTGGTATTTTCGAAATGAGAGAATCGGGGCTTGTTGAGGTCGAAAATCCATCAGAGGTGTTTTTAGAGGAGCGTTCCCGCGGCGCAGCAGGTTCAACTGTCGTCGCGGCAATGGAAGGGACCCGTCCTGTATTAGTTGAAATTCAAGCATTAGTCTCGCCAACGAGTTTCGGTAATCCGCGGCGGATGGCGACAGGGATCGATCATAACCGTGTTTCTTTATTGATGGCTGTATTGGAAAAAAGATCCGGTCTGCTTTTGCAAAATCAGGACGCTTATTTAAAAGTGGCAGGAGGAGTAAAGTTAGATGAACCGGCGATTGATTTGGCGATTGCCGTGAGCATTGCCTCAAGTTTTCGCGATCAGCCTACCAATCCGCATGATGTCATTATTGGCGAAGTTGGTTTGACAGGAGAAGTGCGCCGTGTTTCCCGTATTGAACAACGGGTGCAGGAAGCTGTAAAGTTAGGATTTTCCCGCATGATTATTCCTAAAAACAATTTAGCCGGATGGAACCCGCCGGAACATATCACCGTTATCGGCGTGTCCCATATCACCGAAGCGCTGGAGCATACGTTGCAGTAAAAAATTGTTACGAGTACATGTCAAATGTTTAAAAAACGTTAAAAACTGTGCTATGATTGGTTTCAAACATTGGAAACTGTTTATAATGGTAGTTAGGGAGGTGAATAAAGAATGGTAAAACGTATCGTCCAATTGTTTTTTCTTGTTGTTGGAGGAACGTTAGGTGTCGTTTTTTTACCAAATTTATTGCAGCTAATGAATATAAGCGACATTTCGTTGTTAAATAATTCATATACATTGGCGGTATTAGGAGCACTTATTTTCTTTATGATGACTTTTTGGCTAGTGGACTACGTTGTCGATATGATCCGCTGGGTGGAGGAAACACTTGTCAAAGCGCCGGCTGCTGATCTTTTATTTGGTAGTTTAGGGCTTATTTTCGGCCTTATTGTCGCGTTTTTAGTTGTCATGCCGCTGCAGGCGTTTCAGTTTCAAGTCGTCAATACCGTGTTGCCGATCTTTCTGACGATCTTGCTTGGTTACTTAGGATTTCAAGTAGGGTTTAAAAAACGGCATGAATTAATGAATTTATTTTCTCTTTCCAATCGAATGGCGAAGAAAAAAGGAACGGAAGGAGAGACAGATTTACCGAAAGGCGGTTCTTTAAAAATTTTAGATACAAGTGTGATTATTGATGGGCGAATTGCCGATATTTGCAAAACCGGCTTTTTAGAAGGGACGCTTGTCATTCCGCGTTTTGTCCTTGAAGAGCTGCAGCATATTGCCGACTCGTCCGATGTGTTAAAACGAAACCGCGGCCGGCGGGGGCTTGACATTTTAAACCGCATCCAAAAGGAATTGGATATCAAAGTGGAAATTTATGAAGGCGATTTTGACGATATTCAAGAGGTCGACAGCAAGTTAGTGAAGCTGGCAAAATTAACGTCAGGCGTTGTTGTCACGAACGATTTCAATTTAAATAAAGTATGTGAGCTGCAAAATGTACGTGTCCTTAATATCAATGATTTAGCCAATGCGGTCAAACCGGTTGTTCTCCCAGGAGAAGAATTAAACGTTCATGTGATCAAAGATGGCAAAGAGCATAACCAAGGTGTCGCGTATTTGGATGATGGCACGATGATTGTCGTCGAAGACGGAAAAGAGTATATTGGAAAACGGGTTGACGTATTGGTGACAAGCGTGTTACAAACATCAGCAGGGAGAATGATTTTCGCGAAGCTAAAACTATTGCAAAAAGCGTTATAAATGAACGAACAGGGGAAACGGCGATGATGTATGAGGTAGTTATTCCTGCAGCAGGGCAAGGAAAGCGAATGAAGGCGGGAATGAATAAGCAATTGATTGAGCTGCGAAATGAACCGCTGATTGTGCGCACATTAAAAGTGTTTGAAAACGATGAATGGTGCCGCGGCATTATCGTTGTTATTAATGAAGCGGAAAGAACGCAATTTGAACAACTATTTTCCCGTTTCCATATCAAAAAAATCACTGCGGTCGTAGGCGGTGGAAAAGAGCGGCAGCATAGCGTCTACAATGGATTGAGAGCGGTAAAAAATAGCGATATTGTGCTGATTCATGATGGCGCGCGCCCGTTCGTTACGATAGAGCAGATTCATGAGTTAGTCAATGAAGCGAAGGAACACGGCGCGGCCATTCCGGCTGTACGCGTTAAAGACACCGTCAAAAAAGTTTGCGACCAGTTTGTCGAGGAAACGGTGGAACGCTCTGGCTTGTGGGCTGTACAAACTCCACAAGCTTTTCATGTTTCGCTCGTATTGCGGGCTCATGAGCAAGCGCAAAAAGACGGTTATATTGGCACAGATGATGCGAGCCTAGTGGAGCGGATTGGCGGAAAAGTCAAAATTGTCGAGGGGGATTACCGCAATATTAAATTGACGACGCCGGATGATTTATTGTTTGCAGAAGTAATTTTATCCAACTGGGTCAGTTCATAAACGAGAGGGGGAACGATATGTTTCGCATTGGTCAAGGGTTTGATGTTCATCAGCTTGTTGAGGGCCGCCCCCTTATTATTGGAGGCGTCCGCATTCCATACGAAAAGGGGCTGCTTGGCCATTCTGACGCTGATGTGTTGTTGCATGCGGTCGCGGATGCCTGTTTAGGAGCAATTGGCGCGGGTGACATCGGAAAGCACTTTCCAGATACAGATGAACGCTATAAAGATGCCGACTCTGCGCTGTTATTAAAACAAGTATGGGAATTAGTCAAGCGCCAAGGGTACAAACTTGTGAATCTTGATTGCACGGTGATCGCGCAAAAGCCGAAGATGGCGCCGCATATTGAGCAAATGAAAGAAAACATTGCGAAATTGCTGGAAGGAGAATCATCGCAAGTCAATATTAAAGCGACAACGACGGAAAAGCTGGGCTTTACTGGCCGGGGAGAAGGAATCGCCGCACAAGCGGTTGTATTATTGCAAAAACAGTAAACTTTTGCGACGGACTGCATAGCGGAAACAATCCATTTTGAACTTTGTCCATATAAAATGTACAATAGTGGTACAAGCTTGATTAGATTATTGGAGGGTTATTGACGATGTCACAAGAAGTGAGAGTGCGATATGCACCGAGTCCAACAGGCCATTTACACATTGGCGGCGCAAGAACGGCGTTATTTAACTATTTGTTCGCTCGCCATCATAATGGAAAATTTATTGTGCGCATTGAAGATACGGATATTGAACGAAACGTAGAGGGCGGAGAACAATCGCAGTTAGAAAACTTAAAATGGTTAGGCATCGATTATGACGAATCGGTGGATAAAGACGGCGGATACGGTCCATATCGCCAGACGGAGCGTCTTGATATATATCGCAAATACGTCAATGAACTTTTAGAAAAAGGATATGCGTACAAATGTTTCTGCACGCCGGAAGAGCTTGAACAAGAGCGGGAAGCGCAAAGAGCGGCAGGCATCGCTGCACCGCAATATAGTGGGAAATGCCGCCATTTAACAAAAGAACAAATTGCGCAATTGGAAGCGGAAGGAAAGCCATATACGATTCGCGTAAAAGTGCCGGAAGGAAAAGTATATGAATTTGAAGATATCGTGCGCGGAAAAGTGACGTTTGAATCAAAGGATATTGGCGATTGGGTCATTATGAAAGCGAACGGCATTCCAACATACAATTTTGCTGTCGTGATTGATGACCATTTAATGAAAATCACCCATGTGTTCCGCGGCGAGGAACATTTGTCGAACACGCCGAAACAATTGATGATTTATGACTATTTCGGCTGGGAGCCGCCGCAATTTGGCCATTTAACGTTAATCGTGAATGAAAATCGCAAAAAGCTTTCGAAACGTGACGAATCGATTATTCAATTTGTTTCCCAATATAAAGAGCTTGGCTATTTGCCGGAAGCATTGTTTAACTTCTTTGCGCTGCTCGGCTGGTCGCCAGAAGGGGAAGAAGAAATCTTCTCGAAAGAGGAACTCATTCGCATTTTCGATGTTTCCCGGTTGTCGAAATCACCATCCATGTTCGATACGAAAAAGTTGACATGGATGAATAACCAATATATTAAAAAATTAGATTTGGACCGGCTTGTAGAGATTTCTTTGCCGCATTTGATCAAAGCCGGCCGGCTGCCAGAACAAATGAGCGAGGAACAACGGCAATGGGCGCGTGATTTGATTGCCTTATACCAAGAACAAATGAGCTATGGCGCCGAAATTGTACAATTATCGGAGTTGTTCTTTAAAGAGGACATTGAGTATAATGAAGAAGCAAAAGAAGTGCTATCAGGCGAACAAGTCCCTGATGTGTTAAAAGCATTTCTAGAAGAAGTGAAACAGCTCGATCCATTTACAGCGGAAAATATTAAAGCGGCAATTAAATCAGTGCAAAAATCGACAGGGCAAAAAGGAAAAAAATTGTTTATGCCAATTCGCGTCGCTGCAACAGGGCAAACACACGGTCCGGAACTGCCAGTTGCGCTTCAATTATTAGGAAAAGAAAAAGTCATCAGCCGATTAGAAAAAGTGGTTCATTAACCTTTTTGCTCCGTTTTTCATATAGTAAACATCAAAATAAATATAGAAAAAGCGTTGATGAGGAGAAGTAGGAAACATTGGCATCCCAGAGAGAATCACCTTGGCTGGAAGTGATTCATGACCGATGTTTTCCGAAATGCCCCTCGGAGCCTCCTTTCGAACCGGAACAGAGACGTTCTGTAGTAGATAGGAGCGGAGTTTCTCCGTTATCAGGCTTGAGTGAGCTAAACGCACCGTTTAGCTAAACAGAGTGGAACCGCGCCGCTGAGCGTCTCTGTGTCATTGGCACAGAGGCGCTTTTTTCATAGACGCACTTTCATAAATTGATGAAAATGGAGGGAGGATTATATGTTTAAAACATTAAAAGAAGACATTGAAGTGATTTTTGAGCAAGATCCGGCAGCAAGAAGCTACTTGGAAGTCATTTTAACCTATTCTGGCTTGCACGCGATTTGGGCGCACCGTATTGCTCATGCGTTATATAAGCGGAAATTTTACTTTCTCGCCCGTCTTATTTCACAAATCAGCCGCTTTTTTACAGGGATTGAAATTCATCCAGGAGCAAAAATCGGCCGCCGTTTTTTCATCGACCACGGCATGGGTGTGGTCATTGGCGAAACGTGCGAAATTGGAGATAATGTAACTGTATACCAAGGTGTGACATTGGGAGGAACGGGGAAAGAAAAAGGGAAGCGCCATCCAACGATTAAAGATAACTGCTTAATTGCGGCAGGAGCAAAAGTGCTCGGTTCCATTACGATTGGAGAAAATTCGAAAATTGGAGCGGGTTCGGTTGTGTTGAAAGACGTTCCGCCGAACTCCACGGTTGTTGGCATTCCGGGACGAGTCGTCGTCCGCGATGGCGTGAAGGTGAAAAAAGACTTAAATCATACGGACTTGCCAGATCCGGTTGCCGATCGCATTAAAGAGTTAGAAGCGGAAATTGCAAAACTGCGCAGCGAAATCGAAAGCTTAAAGGAAAGGAAGAACGAACATGAGCAGCATTCGGCTTTATAACACATTGACAAGAAAAAAGGAACCGTTTGAGCCGCTTGAACCGAATAAAGTAAAAATGTACGTATGCGGTCCGACGGTGTATAACTATATCCATATCGGCAACGCCCGCGCTGCGATCGTATTCGATACGATTCGCCGCTACCTAGAGTTTCGCGGTTATGAAGTGAAGTATGTATCCAATTTTACCGATGTCGATGATAAGCTCATAAAAGCGGCGCGCGAATTGGGAGAAGATGTGCCGACGGTCGCGGAGCGTTTTATTCAAGCATATTTTGAAGACATTACAGCGCTTGGATGCAAAAAAGCGGATGTGCATCCACGCGTCACCGAAAATATGGATACGATTATTGAATTTATTCAAGCATTGGTTGAAAAAGGTTATGCGTACGAAGTCGATGGCGATGTGTACTATCGTACAAGAAAATTTGCAGAGTACGGCAAACTTTCGCATCAGTCTATTGATGAACTGAAAGCGGGAGCGCGCATTGAAATTGGCGAAAAGAAAGAAGATCCGCTTGATTTCGCATTATGGAAAGCGGCAAAAGAGGGGGAAATTTGCTGGGATAGCCCGTGGGGAAAAGGGCGCCCGGGCTGGCATATTGAATGCTCGGCAATGGCGCGCAAATATTTGGGAGATACGATTGATATCCACGCTGGTGGTCAAGATTTGACGTTCCCGCATCATGAGAATGAAATAGCCCAGTCCGAAGCGTTGACAGGCAAACCGTTTGCAAAATATTGGCTTCATAACGGCTATTTGAATATTAATAACGAAAAAATGTCGAAATCGCTCGGCAACTTCGTGCTTGTTCACGACATTATCCGGCAAATCGATCCGCAAGTATTGAGGTTTTTTATGCTTTCGGTTCACTACCGTCATCCGATTAACTATAGCGAAGAATTGTTAGAAAATGCGAAAAAGGGATTGGAACGGTTAAAAACGGCTTATTTTAATTTAAAACATCGATTGCAAAGCAGCACGAACTTAACCGATGACGACGAGCAGTGGCTCGCGCGCATTCAAGAGCAGCATGAGGCGTTTATCCGGGAAATGGACGACGATTTTAATACGGCCAATGGAATCGCTGTGTTGTTTGAACTGGCGAAACAAGCGAATTTGTATTTGCATGAAAAGAATACATCGGAACGCGTTATTCATGCATTTTTGCGCGAATTGGAACAGCTGCTTGACGTGCTTGGCATTACGTTGCAAGAAGAGGAATTGCTGGACGAGGAAATCGAAGCGCTCATTCAAAAGCGGAACGAAGCGAGAAAAAACCGGAATTTTGCTTTAGCGGATCAAATTCGTGATGAATTAAGAGCGAAAAACATTATTTTGGAAGATACGCCGCAAGGAACAAGATGGAAAAGAGGATAAGACGCATGAATCTTTTGCAGCCAGTCAAAGATGTGAAACAAATGAACGGATTAACGCTTGCTTACATTGGGGATGCCGTATACGAATTGTACGTGCGGCATCACCTTCTTTCCAGCGGAAATGTAAAGCCGCATCAGCTTCATAAACGAGCGATTCAATATGTATCGGCAAAAGCGCAGGCAAAAGTGCTGTTAACCTTATTGGAAAATGGAATATTAACAGAAGAAGAGCAGTCGGTCGTTCGCCGGGGGCGGAACGCCAAATCCGGCACAATTCCCAAAAATACGGATGTGCAGACGTACCGGTATAGTACAGCATTTGAGGCACTGATTGGATACCATTTTTTAGGTAATAATGAAAAACGGGTGGAGGAGCTTATTCGCAATTCTTTTGTGATTATTGAAAGTGAGGAAAGGAAGTCGTAGCAATGGATTTTATTATTGGGAAAAATCCCGTCATCGAGGCGCTGAAATCAAAAAGACAAATTAATAAAATTTGGATAGCAGAAAGTGTGCAGCGTCACTCTATACAACCGATTATTCAGCTCGCCAAGCAAAACGGTGTGCTTGTGCAATACGTTCCGAAAAAAAAACTCGACCAAATGGTAGAAGGGACGCACCAGGGAATTGTCGCTCAAGTTGCGGCGTACCGTTATTATGAAATCGATGATTTATTTGCACGAGCGTCCGAAAAAAACGAACCGCCGTTCTTTCTCATTCTTGATGAATTGGAAGACCCGCATAATTTAGGATCGATTATGCGGACGGCTGATGCTGTTGGGGCGCACGGCATCATTATTCCGAAGCGGCGCTCTGTCGGCTTGACGGCAACGGTCGCGAAAGCTTCGACAGGGGCGATCGAATACATCCCTGTCGCGCGCGTGACGAATTTGGCGAGAACGATGGATGAATTAAAAGAGCGCGGCGTTTGGATTGTTGGAACAGATGCCAAAGCGAAAGAGGACTATCGCTCCCTTGACGGAACAATGCCGCTGGCTCTTGTGATTGGCAGTGAAGGAAAAGGAATCGGAAGGCTTATTTTAGAAAAATGCGATTTTCTCATTCGTTTGCCGATGCGAGGGCATGTTACGTCATTGAACGCTTCTGTCGCCGCGAGCCTTCTCATGTATGAGGTGTACCGCAAACGCTATCCATTAGGGGAATAAATCAATGAATATTCTGATTGTCGATGGCTATAACATGATCGGTGCTTGGCCGGAGCTTCGCAAGCTAAAGGAGGAGGATGACCTTGCTGCGGCAAGGGATTTGTTGATCTCGAAAATGGCCGAGTACCAAGGATTTACTGGCGACAAAGTCATTATCGTTTTCGATGCGCACCTCGTACAAGGGAATGCGAAAAAATACAAAAATCATCAAGTCGAAGTTATTTTTACAAAGGAAAATGAGACCGCGGATGAGCGGATTGAAAGATTGGCGAAAAGCTTGATTAATGTGCGAACAAAGGTGTATGTCGCTACTTCCGATTATACGGAGCAATGGACGATTTTTAGTCAAGGGGCGCTACGCAAGTCGGCACGGGAGCTTTTAATGGAGATGGAGTCGATCGAAAAAGCTATTTCAAAAAAATTGCAAAATATGAAAGAGCAAACCCCGGCATCTAGAGTTCCATTGCCGGACGAAGTAGCTCGAATTTTCGAAAAATGGCGAAGAGGGCAAAAGTGAATGGTTGACGCTGTAAAAATTTGTACTGTATAATAAATTTTAGCGATTTATGCGGTCGGGGGGATCAGCGTGGGCGAATGCTTCAAAGAAAAAACGTACAAAAGCTATAAGCATTTGGAAGACGAGCAGTTAGTGGAGCTGGTGCATCAAGGGGATGGGGATGCGCTCGATTTTTTGATCCATAAGTATCAAAACTTCGTTCGTGCTAAAGCCCGCTCTTATTTTTTAGTCGGCGCGGATCGGGAAGACATCATTCAAGAAGGAATGATCGGCTTATATAAGGCGGTTCGCGATTTTAAAGGGGACAAGCTTTCTTCTTTTAAAGCGTTTGCGGAACTTTGCATTACGAGGCAGATGATCACTGCGATTAAAACGGCGACAAGACAAAAGCATATTCCGCTTAATTCCTACGTATCTTTAGACAAACCAATTTATGATGATGAATCGGATCGGACGTTGATGGATGTCATTTCTGGGACGAAAGCGACGGATCCTGAAGAGCTGATCGTTAACCGCGAAGAAGTCGATGATATTGAAGTGAAAATGACGGAGCTGCTCAGTGATTTGGAACGGAAAGTACTTGCTTTATATTTGGATGGCCGCTCCTATCAAGAGATTTCTGAAGAACTAAACCGCCATGTCAAATCGATCGATAATGCCCTTCAACGCGTTAAAAGGAAGCTGGAAAAATATTTGGAGTGCCGTGAAATTAGCCTTTAAGAAAGGGCTTTCTTTTTCTTGATGTCATTGACATAGGAAATGCGCGTATGGTAAATTTTTATGGACATCTTGTAAGAATGGTGGAAAATTCATGCGCAAAAAAATTATTTTAGCTTGCAGTCAATGCAATAGCCGCAATTATGTTACAATGAAAAATGTCAACCATGTTCAACAGCGTTTTGAAGCAAAGAAATTTTGCAAAACTTGCAATGTGCACACGACCCACCGTGAAACGAAGTAAAACAATGTGGGCAGCTTGTACGTTTGTTGGAGGTTACTAATCATGCAGCGAATGATTAATTTTTTTAAAGATGTAGCACGGGAAATGAAAAAGGTAAGCTGGCCAAGCCGGAAAGAACTTGTCAATTATACGGTGATTGTATTGGCCACAGTGGCGTTTTTTACAGTATTTTTTGCAGTGGTTGATCTAGGGATTTCCGAATTAATTCGTCTTGTTTTTGAATAAGTGTTTCGCCCATATGATATAATGAAAAATAAATAGATAGAAACTATAGCCCGGCAACGGGTTTTTGTTTTGTTTAAAAAAGGAAACCAAACCGGTTTAGGGAGGGAAAGGACGTTTAAGTCCCAATAGATGGAAAAAACTGGTATGTCATTCATACGTATTCAGGCTATGAAAATAAAGTGAAAGCCAATTTGGAAAAGCGCGTTGAGTCTATGGGGATGCAAGATAAAATTTTCCGCATCGTCGTTCCTGAAGAAACGGAGACAGAAACAAAGAGCGGCAAAAAGAAAGCGGCAAAAAGAAAAGTATTCCCGGGGTACGTGCTGGTCGAGATGGTGATGACCGATGATTCGTGGTATGTAGTGCGCAATACGCCAGGGGTAACGGGATTTGTCGGCTCAAGCGGAGCTGGTTCCAAACCGACACCGCTTCTTGAAGAAGAAGTTGAAATGATTTTAAAACGGATGGGTATGCAGCTTGCTGAGCTGGATGTTGATTATGAATTAAAAGAAACGGTAAGAGTGAAAGAAGGTCCTTTTGCCAATTTTACGGGTACAATTGAAGAAATCGATGTGGATAAAAGAAAAGTAAAAGTGCTTGTCAATATGTTCGGCCGCGAAACGCCAGTGGAATTTGAGTTTTCGCAAATTGAAAAAATATGATGGAAAATAACTTGCAATCGAAATAGAAAAGTGATAATATTTTAAAGTCAGTATGTCTCGTAAATCGAGATAAAATTCACTTAGGCAATGAACTTATACAAACTGTATAAGGGAGCGTTGTTGTTTTAACACGCAGATCCTCTCAACCGAAACGAGAGTTATTGGAAAAAGGCTGTCCAAATCAGCCTTATGAGTGGGAGGGACGATCCCTAATACCACATCACGGACTTAAGGAGGTGTGTCTCGTGGCAAAAAAAGTTGTTAAAGTCGTAAAACTACAAATTCCTGCAGGCAAAGCGAATCCGGCACCGCCAGTTGGTCCAGCGTTAGGTCAAGCCGGTGTTAATATTATGGCATTTTGCAAAGAGTTCAATGCTCGCACAGCTGACCAAGCAGGTTTAATTATTCCGGTTGAAATTACGGTATATGAAGACCGTTCATTTACATTTATTACAAAAACTCCGCCAGCTGCAGTGTTATTGAAAAAAGCGGCCGGCATCGAATCTGGTTCCGGTGAACCGAACCGCAATAAAGTAGCGACAATCAAACGCGATAAAGTGCGCGAGATTGCCGAATTGAAAATGCCGGATTTAAACGCGGCGAGCATCGAAGCTGCGATGCGCATGGTTGAAGGTACGGCCCGCAGCATGGGCATCGTTATCGAAGACTAATGTGCATAAAGTTGGCTGAGAGGTTGCGACTACAAGGAGAAATCCTTTTCGCAACCTTTATTCGTGGGAGGTTATTCCGCTAAAACCACAATGAGGAGGAATTGTGTATGCCAAGAAGAGGAAAAAAATACTTAGAAGCATTAAAACTTGTGGACCGCTCAAAAGCGTATCCAGTTGCGGAAGCGATTGAGCTTGTTAAGAAAACAAACATTGCGAAATTTGACGCGACAGTGGAAGTGGCGTTCCGTTTAGGCGTTGATCCGAAAAAAGCGGACCAACAAATCCGCGGCGCGGTTGTATTGCCACATGGTACAGGGAAAGTACAACGCGTTTTAGTATTCGCGAAAGGCGAAAAAGCGAAAGAAGCGGAAGCTGCCGGCGCTGACTATGTTGGCGATACTGAATACATCAACAAAATCCAAGAAGGCTGGTTTGACTTTGATGTCGTTGTTGCCACTCCGGACATGATGGGGGAAGTAGGTAAATTAGGACGCATTTTAGGTCCGAAAGGATTAATGCCAAACCCGAAAACCGGCACGGTAACGTTTGACGTTGCGAAAGCCGTACAAGAAATTAAAGCTGGTAAAGTGGAATATCGTGTGGATAAAGCCGGCAACATCCATGTGCCGATTGGCAAAGTTTCGTTTGACAACGAAAAGCTCGTGGAAAACTTCACTACGATTTACGAAGCGATTTTAAAAGCAAAACCGGCTGCCGCTAAAGGCACTTATGTGAAAAACGTCACCGTTACTTCAACGATGGGGCCTGGCATCAAAGTAGACCCATCTACGGTTGCTGTAGCGCAATAAAAATATTGACTTCTTTCAGCCTGTTTAGTAAAATAGACTTCGTCTGAAAAATGAATATCATTTGTACCGTAGACAGTAGGTGCTCTTGTGGAGCTTAATATCCTACCGAGGTATTTCATTGATAGAAAAACGCGTTTTATCGCATAGGCGCGTTTTTATATGGTACCTCCATGTCTACGCGGCATGGAGGTTTTTTGTTGATGCGGTATAAGTGGTGTTTTCATTTTATCTTCTACAGGAGGTGTAAAAATGGGCAGTGCGATCGAACTCAAAAAGCAAATTGTAGCGGAAATTGCCGACAAATTCCGCGCAAGCAAATCGACGGTTATCGTAGACTATCGCGGCCTTAACGTAGCAGAGATCACGGAACTTCGCAAGCGGCTTCGCGAAGCGGGCGTTGAGTTCAAAGTGTATAAAAACACATTAACTCGCCGCGCTTTGGCGGAAGTCGGATTAGAAGGATTAAACGATGTATTCACTGGGCCGAACGCGATTGCGTTTAGCAACGAAGACGTTGTCGCGCCTGCGAAAATTTTAAGCGAATTTGCGAAAGAACACGAAGCGCTTGAGATCAAAGCAGGTGTGATTGAAGGCAACATTGCGACGATTGAAGAAATTAACGCGCTTGCGAAACTTCCTTCGCGCGAAGGCTTGCTTTCTATGCTGCTTAGCGTTCTTCAAGCTCCTATCCGCAACTTTGCGCTTGCTGCCAAAGCGGTTGCGGACCAAAAAGAGGAGCAAAGCGCATAATTTCCTTTTCGCTCATGCGATAAAACTATAATGATACTAAGGAGGAACTGACGATGACGAAAGAACAAATCATTGAAGCGATTAAAAATATGACAGTATTAGAATTAAACGAATTAGTAAAAGCAATTGAAGAAGAGTTCGGCGTAACTGCTGCTGCTCCTGTAGTAGTTGCTGGCGGTGCTGCTGCTGGCGGCGATGCTGCTGCTGAAAAAACAGAATTCGATGTTATCCTTGCTGACGCTGGTGCGCAAAAAATTAAAGTTATCAAAGTGGTTCGTGAAATCACTGGCCTTGGCTTGAAAGAAGCAAAAGACTTAGTTGACAACACTCCAAAACCACTTAAAGAAGGCGTTTCTAAAGAAGAAGCAGAAGAAATCAAAGCGAAACTTGAAGAAGTTGGCGCTAGCGTAGAATTAAAATAATGATAGTATGGATACAAAAAAGCTCGCTGGAAACGGCGGGCTTTTTTATTTATAAGAAAATGGATATGATGAAAATAGAAAATAAAAGAAAGGTGATGTTCATTGAGCGAACATTATTATTCTCCAACTCCGTCATCGGAAAGCAATCCGCATACGTGGACGTTTACGTTGCGGGGCCATGACCTGACATTTACGACAGACAGCGGCGTATTTTCGAAACGAGAGGTCGATTTTGGGACGCGATTGCTGATTGAAACGTTTGAAGAGCCGGACGTGGATGGCGGCTTTTTGGATGTAGGATGCGGATACGGCCCGATCGGGTTGGCCGTTGCGAAGTCTTTTCCAAACCGCCACGTAGACATGATTGATATAAACAAACGCGCGCTTGAGTTGGCGAATGAGAACAAGCGGGTGAATCATATTGCGAACGTATCCATTTATGAAAGTGATTTATTTGAACAAGTAGGAGATAAAAAATTTGCCGCGATTTTGACAAACCCGCCGATCCGTGCTGGGAAGCGTGTCGTTTATGCCATTTTTGAACAGAGCGCCGCCCACCTTTACCCTGACGGGGAATTGTGGGTTGTGATTCAGAAAAAACAAGGAGCCCCTTCCGCGCTGAAAAAATTGCAAGAAATATTCTCCTGCGTGGAAGTCGTGACAAAGAAAAAAGGATATTATATCATAAAGTCAAAAAAATGTTGACAGCGTTTTTGGATTGTGATAGCATTATAAAATGCTAAATGTGTACATTTCTTGGTCAAAAGATGGCGTATAATTTTATCTATAATGGAAAGAATGATAAAATCAATAGACAGGTAAAAATATGGTTTTCTATATAGAAACCATTTTCTTTTTTTCTCTCTATTATAGCCGAAAGTTTACCTTCCACTTTGACTAATGTTTGAATTTGAGGGGTGAATCACTTGACAGGCCGACTAGTTCAATATGGACGACACCGCCAACGAAGAAGTTACGCGCGTATCAGTGAAGTGCTGGAATTGCCAAATCTTATTGAGATTCAAACTTCCTCTTATAAATGGTTTCTTGACGAAGGATTGCGGGAAATGTTCAGAGAAATTTCCCCGATTGAGGACTTTTCCGGCAATCTTTCTCTTGAGTTTATCGATTATAGTTTAGGGGAGCCAAAATATACTGTTGAAGAGGCGAAAGAACGCGATGTTACATATGCCGCGCCGCTTCGTGTTAAAGTGCGTTTAATTAACAAAGAAACTGGCGAAGTAAAAGAACAAGATGTCTTTATGGGCGATTTCCCGTTAATGACAGAAACGGGAACGTTTATCATTAACGGGGCGGAACGTGTTATTGTTTCCCAGCTTGTCCGCTCACCAAGCGTTTATTATAGCGAAAAGGTTGATAAAAATGGAAAACGCGGTTTTTCGGCAACGGTCATTCCGAACCGCGGGGCATGGCTGGAATATGAAACAGATGCAAAAGATGTTGTGTATGTCCGTATTGACCGCACTCGTAAACTACCAGTGACGGTTCTTCTGCGCGCTCTTGGCTTTGGCTCTGACCAAGAAATTATCGATTTAATCGGTGATAACGAATATCTTCGCAACACGCTCGAAAAGGATAATACAGACAGCACGGAAAAAGCGTTAATCGAGATTTACGAGCGTTTGCGTCCAGGGGAACCGCCGACGATTGAAAATGCAAAGAATTTGTTAATCTCCCGCTTCTTTGATCCAAAGCGTTATGACTTGGCAAGCGTCGGACGTTATAAAATTAATAAAAAGCTCCATATTAAAAACCGTCTGTTTAACCAACGCCTTGCCGAAACATTGGTGGATCCTGAAACTGGCGAAGTCATTGCAGAAAAAGGAACGATTGTTGATCGGAGAACGTTAAATCGAATTTTACCATACCTTGAAAACGGTGTTGGATTGCGGGTTCACAAACCTTTCGGCGGCGTAGTGGAAGAAGAAATTGCGCTGCAGTCGATTAAAATTTATGCGCCAAACGACCCGGACGGGGAACAAGTGATTAATGTCATTAGCAACGGCTACATTGCCGAAGACGTAAAACATATTACTCCTGCGGATATTATTGCTTCGATTAGCTATTTCTTTAATTTATTGCATGGAGTCGGTGACACGGATGATATTGACCATTTAGGAAACCGTCGTCTCCGTTCTGTCGGTGAATTGTTGCAAAACCAATTCCGGATCGGTTTGTCGCGCATGGAGCGGGTTGTTCGTGAGCGCATGTCGATTCAGGACACAAACACGATCACTCCGCAACAGCTGATCAATATTCGTCCGGTCATTGCGGCGATTAAAGAATTTTTCGGAAGCTCGCAGCTTTCGCAATTTATGGATCAAACGAACCCGCTCGCTGAATTGACGCATAAACGCCGCCTGTCTGCCCTAGGTCCTGGTGGCTTGACTCGTGAACGGGCCGGTTTTGAAGTGCGTGACGTCCACTATTCACATTATGGGCGGATGTGTCCAATTGAAACGCCTGAAGGTCCGAACATCGGGTTAATTAACTCATTGTCTACGTATGCGAAAGTGAATAAATTCGGTTTTATCGAAACACCGTACCGCCGCGTCGATCCAGAGACGGGAAGAGTTACCGATCAAATTGACTATTTAACCGCTGACGAGGAAGATAACTACGTCGTGGCGCAAGCGAACGTTCCGCTCGCAGAAGATGGAACGTTCTTAGAAGAAAATGTGGTTGCCCGTTTCCGCGGCGAAAACATTGTCGTCAAACGCGACCGCGTTGACTATATGGACGTATCGCCAAAGCAAGTCGTATCGGCAGCGACGGCCTGCATTCCGTTTTTGGAAAACGATGACTCGAACCGCGCGCTGATGGGTGCGAACATGCAGCGCCAAGCCGTTCCGCTGTTAGAACCGGAAGCGCCGATTGTCGGCACGGGAATGGAATACGTGTCCGCGAGAGATTCCGGCGCCGCTGTTATCTGTAAACATCGAGGCATTGTCGAACGGGTAGAGGCGAAAGAAATTTGGGTTCGCCGTCTCATTGAAGTGGACGGAAAAGAAGTGAAAGGTGATCTTGATAAATATCGCCTGTTGAAATTCGTCCGCTCCAACCAAGGAACTTGCTACAATCAACGTCCGATTGTGAAAAAGGGCGATATCGTAGAAAAAGGCGAGATTTTGGCGGACGGACCGTCCATGGATAAAGGCGAGCTTGCCCTTGGCCGCAACGTGCTTGTTGCCTTTATGACATGGGATGGCTACAACTATGAAGACGCGATTATCATGAGCGAACGTCTCGTTAAAGAAGACGTCTATACGTCCATTCATATTGAAGAGTATGAAGCGGAATCCCGTGACACAAAACTTGGTCCGGAAGAAATTACGCGCGACATTCCGAACGTCGGCGAGGATGCGCTGAAAAACTTAGATGAGCGCGGAATCGTCCGCATTGGCGCCGAGGTAAAAGACGGCGACTTGCTTGTTGGAAAAGTAACGCCAAAAGGAATGACAGAACTGACGGCAGAAGAGCGGCTGCTGCATGCGATCTTCGGTGAGAAAGCCCGCGAAGTGCGCGATACGTCTCTTCGCGTTCCGCATGGCGGCGGCGGCATAGTCCTTGACGTGAAGGTCTTTAACCGTGAAGACGGAGATGAGCTTCCGCCAGGCGTCAACCAGCTTGTCCGTGTTTATATCGTACAAAAGCGGAAAATTTCCGAAGGCGATAAAATGGCAGGACGCCATGGAAACAAAGGGGTTATTTCGCGGATTTTGCCGGAGGAAGATATGCCGTTCTTGCCAGATGGCACGCCAATTGATATTATGTTGAACCCTTTAGGCGTTCCATCGCGGATGAATATCGGGCAAGTGTTTGAGCTGCATCTCGGTATGGCGGCGAAAAAGCTCGGTCTTCATATTGCGTCCCCGGTATTCGATGGGGCTACAGAAGAAGATGTATGGAACATTTTAGAAGAAGCTGGAATGCCGCGTGACGCAAAAACGGTGTTATATGATGGCAGAACGGGAGAACCGTTTGATAACCGTGTATCTGTCGGTATTATGTACATGATTAAGCTTGCGCACATGGTCGACGATAAGCTGCACGCCCGCTCAACAGGACCGTACTCGCTCGTTACGCAACAGCCGCTCGGCGGTAAAGCGCAATTTGGCGGACAGCGCTTTGGCGAAATGGAAGTGTGGGCGCTTGAAGCTTATGGTGCTGCGTATACATTGCAAGAAATACTTACAGTCAAGTCGGACGATGTCGTCGGCCGTGTCAAAACGTACGAAGCGATCGTAAAAGGGGAAAACATTCCAGAACCAGGTGTGCCGGAATCGTTTAAAGTGCTGATAAAAGAGCTGCAAAGCTTAGGTATGGATGTCACCATTTTGACTAGCGATGAGAAAGAAATTAATATGGAAAACTTTGATGAAGAGGATGACGTTCATTCTGCGGATTCGATCGTCCCGGAAGTAAAGTCGGCAGAAGATGAAAAAGCCGGGAAAAAAGGTGTTGCGACAAAAGAATAAGCCTGCTTGTAGTGATGGGGGATAGTTGGTCCTCCATCACTTTCAAGCTGCTTTACCGATGATAACGGACGGCTATGTTGCTGCAAAAGCAATCGAGGCAAAACCGAGTGATAAAGAGGGAGGTATACCCCTTGCTAGATGTTAATAAATTTGAATACATGAAAATCGGACTCGCTTCGCCGGAAAAAATTCGTTCTTGGTCATATGGTGAAGTAAAAAAACCGGAAACGATTAACTATCGCACATTGAAACCGGAAAAAGACGGGTTGTTTTGTGAACGTATTTTCGGCCCGACAAAAGATTGGGAATGTCATTGTGGAAAATATAAGCGCGTACGTTACAAAGGTGTTGTCTGTGATCGTTGCGGTGTCGAAGTAACTCGCTCGAAAGTCCGTCGCGAACGGATGGGACATATTGAACTAGCAGCTCCTGTTTCACATATTTGGTATTTCAAAGGGATTCCGAGCCGCATGGGGCTTGTTTTGGACATGTCGCCGCGCGCGTTAGAAGAGGTCATTTATTTCGCTTCATATGTTGTGACTGATCCAGGCGATACACCGCTTGAGAAAAAACAATTGCTTTCGGAAAAAGAATACCGCGCGTATCGCGAAAAATACGGGCAATCATTCCAAGCTTCCATGGGTGCGGAAGCCATTAAAAAGCTTCTTCAAGATATTGATTTAGAAAAAGAAGTGGCAACGCTCAAGGAAGAATTAAAAACGGCGCAAGGACAGCGGCGTGCCCGAATTATTAAACGGTTGGAAGTGTTAGAAGCGTTCCGTAATTCAGGAAACGATCCTGCTTGGATGGTGCTTGACGTGCTTCCAGTCATCCCGCCTGAATTGCGGCCGATGGTGCAATTAGATGGAGGACGTTTTGCGACATCTGACCTCAATGACTTGTATCGCCGCGTTATTAACCGGAATAACCGGTTAAAACGGCTGCTGGATCTTGGTGCGCCAAGCATTATTGTGCAAAACGAAAAACGGATGCTCCAAGAGGCGGTCGATGCGCTCATTGACAACGGTCGCCGCGGCCGTCCGGTAACGGGACCTGGGAACCGTCCGCTTAAATCGCTGTCCCATATGTTAAAAGGAAAGCAAGGCCGTTTCCGGCAGAACTTGCTTGGTAAACGTGTGGATTATTCAGGGCGGTCGGTTATTGTCGTCGGTCCGAACTTGAAAATGTATCAATGCGGTTTGCCAAAAGAAATGGCGCTTGAGCTCTTTAAACCATTTGTGATGAAAGAGCTGGTTGAACGCGGGCTCGCCCATAACATTAAAAGCGCAAAACGGAAAATCGAACGCGTTCATCCGGAAGTATGGGATGTATTAGAGGACGTCATTAAAGAACATCCTGTCTTGCTCAACCGTGCGCCAACGCTTCACCGCTTGGGTATTCAAGCGTTCGAGCCAACGCTTGTCGAAGGACGCGCCATCCGTTTGCATCCGCTTGTATGTACGGCATATAACGCTGACTTTGACGGAGACCAAATGGCGGTGCACGTTCCATTATCCGCGGAAGCGCAGGCGGAAGCCCGCTTGCTCATGCTGGCTGCACAAAACATTTTGAACCCGAAAGACGGAAAACCGGTTGTTACTCCTTCGCAAGACATGGTTTTAGGTAACTACTATTTAACGATGGAACGCGAAGGGGCGATCGGTGAAGGAATGGTATTTAAAGATACGGATGAAGCGCTGCTCGCGTACCATAACGGTTATGTCCATCTGCACTCGCGGATTGCCGTTCATGCTGGCTCATTGAAAAATGAAACATTTACAGAAGAACAGAATAACAAACTGCTTATTACAACAGTTGGAAAACTCATTTTCAATGAAATTTTGCCAAACTCGTTCCCATATATTAACGAGCCGACAACCGAAAATATCGAAGGGCGGACACCAGACAAATATTTCCTTGATAAAGGCGTGAATGTCAAAGAAGAAATTCGCAAGCGCGAACTCGTTCCGCCATTTAAGAAAAAAGTGCTTGGACAAATTATCGCTGAAGTATTTAAGCGGTTCAAAATTACGGAAACATCGAAAATGCTGGACCGCATGAAAGATTTAGGTTTCCAATATTCAACAAAAGCCGGCATTACGATTGGTGTTGCCGACATTGTCGTGCTGCCGGAAAAACAAGAAATTCTTGAAGAAGCGCAGACGAAAGTAGATACAGTTTTAAAACAATTCCGCCGCGGTTTAATTACCGACGAAGAGCGTTATGAACGGGTTATTTCGATTTGGAGCGCGGCGAAAGATAAAATTCAGGACAGATTGATGAAATCGTTGGATAAACGCAACCCGATCTTTATGATGAGCGATTCTGGAGCCCGCGGTAACGCGTCGAACTTTACGCAGCTTGCCGGAATGCGCGGTCTGATGGCGAACCCGGCAGGACGCATCATCGAGTTGCCGATCAAATCTTCGTTCCGTGAAGGATTAACCGTATTGGAGTACTTTATTTCCACACACGGGGCACGCAAAGGGCTTGCTGATACTGCGTTGAAAACAGCGGACTCTGGTTATCTCACAAGACGTCTTGTTGACGTGGCGCAAGATGTGATTGTTCGCGAAGAAGATTGCGGCACGGACCGCGGCATTCTTGCAAGAGCATTGACGGATGGCACGGAAGTCATCGTGAAACTGGAAGAACGTCTTGTCGGCCGTTACGCGCAAAAAACGGTGAGACATCCAGAAACGGGTGAAATACTCGTTCGCAAAGATGAGATGATCACCGAAGACATTGCGAACGCGATCGTGAAAGCCGGCATTAAAGAAGTATGGATCCGCTCTGCCTTTACATGCAATACGCGGCACGGTGTATGTAAAAAATGTTACGGCCGCAACTTGGCAACCGGTGCGGAAGTGGAAGTCGGCGAAGCAGTCGGCATCATTGCTGCGCAATCGATCGGCGAGCCGGGAACACAGCTGACGATGCGTACATTCCACACAGGCGGTGTTGCTGGCGACGACATTACCCAAGGTTTGCCGCGCGTTCAAGAGCTGTTTGAAGCGCGCAATCCGAAAGGGCAAGCGGTGATTTCAGAAATTGACGGAATCGTCACATCGATTAGCGAAACGCGCGATCGCCAATATGAAATCGTCGTAAAAGGCGAAGTGGAAACGCGCTCTTATATCGCCCCTTACAACGCAAGATTAAAAGTAGAAGAAGGGCAGCAAGTAGAGCGCGGGCAAGAACTGACAGAAGGATCGATTGACCCGAAACAATTATTAAAAGTAAGGGATATCACATCCGTTCAAGAATACTTATTGCGCGAAGTGCAAAAAGTATACAGAATGCAAGGGGTAGAAATTAGCGACAAACATATCGAAGTAATGGTCCGACAAATGCTTCGCAAAGTGCGCATCATTGACGCGGGAGATACAGACGTCTTGCCTGGCACGTTGTTAGATGTGCATCAATTTACAGATGTGAACGAAAAAGCGCTTTTGGAAGGAAAACGTCCGGCGACAGCTCGTCCGGTATTGCTCGGTATTACAAAAGCATCGCTTGAGACAGATTCCTTCTTGTCCGCTGCATCATTCCAAGAAACAACGCGCGTTTTAACAGATGCGGCGATCAAAGGAAAACGAGATGAATTGCTTGGCTTAAAAGAAAACGTCATTATCGGCAAGCTTGTTCCGGCAGGAACGGGAATGGCTCGCTACCGCAAAGTGAAGCCGGTAGTGAAGAAAGAAGAAAATGAAGATGCGGTTACTTCGAAATAATCCGTTGTTACCAGCAAAGGAAACTATCCTTTGCTGGTAACAAATTGTTTTAAAAATAAGTTGACAACGTTTCATGAAAATGATAGTCTAATAAGGGTGTTCCGAAAACCTGGTACTTTGGAGGATATGTTACATGTCTTATGAAAAAGTATTACAGGCTGGAAAAATTGTTGTAGGAACAAAGCAAACGATAAGAGCCCTGAAAGAAGGAAAAGCGCTCGAAGTCATTGTCGCGGAAGATGCTGACTCCTCGATCATCGAAAAGGTGATGGAAGCGGCAAAGGACGCGAACGTTCCAGTTACGAAAGTGGATTCCATGAAAAAGCTTGGAAAAGCATGCAAAATTCAAGTAGGAGCAGCTGCTGTAGCGATCATTCGTTAAACATGTTTTTGTAGTTTTTACTGCAAGAACTTTGTTTTGCATAAATAATGAACCGCCTGGATATGTGGGCTTGAGTTCGTATGTGAAAGGAGGAAATTTAACATGCCTACAATCAACCAATTAGTCCGCAAAGGTCGCGAGAAAAAAGTGGTAAAATCAAAATCTCCTGCGTTAAATAAAGGGTACAACAGCTTCAAAAAAGTGCAAACAAACGTTCCTTCTCCGCAAAAACGCGGTGTTTGTACTCGTGTTGGCACGATGACGCCGAAAAAGCCAAACTCTGCGCTTCGTAAATATGCGCGTGTCCGTTTAACGAACGGCATTGAAGTAACGGCTTATATTCCTGGAATCGGCCATAACTTGCAAGAACACAGCGTTGTACTGATTCGCGGCGGACGTGTTAAAGACTTGCCAGGGGTACGCTATCACATCATTCGTGGTGCCCTTGATACAGCAGGGGTAGCGAACCGCATGCAAGGTCGTTCGAAATACGGCGCGAAAAAACCAAAAGAATCGAAAAAATAATGTGAGATAGGATTTTTTATCGAAAGGAGGAAAAACTATGCCACGTAGAGGTCCAGTTCCAAAACGAGACGTACTACCAGATCCGATTTACAACTCAAAACTAGTAACTCGTCTTATCAATAAAATTATGATTGACGGCAAAAAAGGAAAAGCGCAAAAAATTCTTTATACGGCATTTGATATTATTCGCGAACGTACGGGTAAAGATCCAATGGAAGTGTTTGAACAAGCATTGAAAAACGTCATGCCTGTTCTGGAAGTTCGCGCACGCCGCGTTGGTGGTGCAAACTACCAAGTTCCTGTTGAGGTTCGCCCAGATCGCCGCGTGACATTAGGCCTTCGCTGGTTAGTGCAATACGCCCGTCTCCGCGGTGAAAAAACGATGGAAGAGCGTCTTGCAAACGAAATTATGGATGCTGCCAATAACACTGGAGCAGCTGTGAAAAAACGCGAGGATACACACAAAATGGCGGAAGCAAACAAAGCGTTTGCACATTATCGCTGGTAATCATCGGATCTATATCGATATGCAGCGGGAAATAGGTGATGGCGGTCAAGGATTTGCCGCCAATTCACCTATATTCCTGTATTATCGTTTGTATAGCGACTACCATATGATACTTATTTGAAGGAAGGAGAAAATAACCACCATGGCAAGAGAGTTCTCCTTAGAAAAAACTCGAAACATTGGTATTATGGCGCATATTGACGCCGGTAAGACAACGACAACCGAGCGCATCTTGTTCTACACAGGCCGCGTTCATAAAATTGGCGAAGTGCATGAAGGCGCGGCAACAATGGACTGGATGGAACAAGAACAAGAGCGCGGAATTACGATTACATCTGCGGCGACAACAGCGCAATGGAAAGGGCATCGCATTAACATCATCGACACGCCAGGGCACGTAGACTTCACTGTGGAAGTTGAACGTTCTCTCCGCGTGCTTGACGGTGCGATTACTGTTCTTGATGCGCAATCTGGTGTAGAACCGCAAACAGAAACGGTATGGCGCCAAGCGACTACGTACGGCGTTCCGCGCATCGTGTTCGTCAACAAAATGGATAAAATCGGTGCGGATTTTCTATATTCTGTGAATACGCTTCATGAACGCCTGCAAGCAAACGCGCACCCTGTGCAATTGCCGATCGGCGCGGAAGACCAATTCTCTGGCATTATTGATCTTGTTGAAATGTGCGCGTACCATTATCACGATGAGCTTGGCAAAAATATTGAGCGCATCGAAATTCCTGAAGAGTACCGCGACATGGCGGAAGAATATCATAACAAACTCATCGAAGCAGTTGCTGAATTAGATGAAGAGCTTATGATGAAATATTTAGAAGGGGAAGAAATTACAGTAGAAGAATTAAAAGCAGCGATTCGCAGAGCGACGATCAGCGTAGAATTCTTCCCTGTGTTCTGTGGTTCTGCATTTAAAAACAAAGGGGTTCAATTATTGCTTGACGGAGTTGTTGACTACTTGCCTTCTCCGGTGGATATCCCTCCAATTAAAGGGATCGTTCCAGATACGGAAGAAGAAGTTGTTCGTGAATCAAGCGATGATGCCCCATTTGCAGCGTTAGCGTTTAAAATTATGACAGACCCTTATGTTGGTAAGTTAACGTTCTTCCGTGTATACTCTGGTACGCTAGATTCTGGTTCATATGTCATGAACTCGACAAAACGCAAACGCGAACGCATCGGTCGTCTCCTGCAAATGCATGCGAACCACCGGCAAGAAATTTCAACAGTATATGCTGGTGACATCGCGGCAGCTGTAGGTTTAAAAGATACAACAACAGGCGATACTCTTTGTGATGAAAAGAATCTTGTCGTGTTAGAATCCATGGAATTCCCAGAACCAGTAATTAACGTAGCCATCGAGCCAAAATCCAAAGCGGACCAAGATAAAATGGGGCAAGCGTTGCAAAAATTGCAAGAAGAAGACCCAACATTCCGCGCTTGGACAGACCCAGAAACTGGGCAAACGATCATTGCTGGTATGGGTGAGCTCCATCTTGACATCATCGTTGACCGTATGCGCCGTGAATTTAAAGTGGAAGCAAACGTCGGTGCTCCGCAAGTTGCTTACCGCGAAACATTCCGCAAATCGGCGCAAGTCGAAGGGAAATTTATCCGCCAGTCTGGTGGTCGCGGTCAATACGGTCACGTTTGGATCGAGTTCTCGCCAAACGAACGCGGAAAAGGTTTCGAATTCGAAAACGCGATTGTCGGTGGGGTCGTTCCGAAAGAATATGTTCCAGCCGTTCAAGCTGGTCTTGAAGAAGCAATGCAAAACGGCGTTCTTGCTGGATATCCGGTTGTTGACATTAAAGCGAAACTATTTGATGGTTCATACCATGATGTTGACTCCAGCGAAATGGCATTTAAAATTGCTGCGTCTTTAGCATTGAAAAACGCGGCAGAAAAATGCGACCCTGTGTTGCTTGAACCAATCATGAAAGTTGAAGTAATTATTCCAGAAGAATATCTTGGCGATATTATGGGCGACATCACTTCTCGCCGTGGACGCGTAGAAGGTATGGAAGCCCGCGGCAACGCGCAAGTTGTCCGCGCGATGGTTCCGCTAGCAGAAATGTTTGGATACGCTACTTCACTCCGTTCTAACACACAAGGTCGCGGAACGTTCACAATGGTATTTGACCATTATGAAGAAGTTCCGAAAAACATTGCAGATGAAATCATCAAAAAAAATAAGGGTGAATAATTGATTTTTGTGCATAGTTTCGCTATAAATTACTTATGTAAGACTTGGGAGCAAATATGCTCACTATTTGCTCCCAGGCATTCTATATTATTATAAATAAAATCATATACATTCTAATTTTAAGGAGGATATTCTCATGGCTAAAGCGAAATTCGAACGTACGAAACCACACGTCAACATTGGTACTATCGGCCACGTTGACCATGGTAAAACGACGTTAACTGCTGCGATTACAACAGTTCTCGCTAAACAAGGTAAAGCAGAAGCAAAAGCGTACGATCAAATCGACGCAGCTCCAGAAGAACGTGAACGTGGTATCACTATCTCTACTGCGCACGTTGAGTATGAAACAGACAAACGCCACTATGCTCACGTTGACTGCCCTGGCCACGCAGACTACGTGAAAAACATGATCACAGGTGCAGCGCAAATGGACGGTGCAATCCTTGTTGTGTCTGCGGCTGACGGTCCAATGCCACAAACTCGTGAGCACATTCTTCTTTCTCGCCAAGTAGGTGTGCCATACATCGTTGTATTCTTGAACAAATGCGACATGGTTGACGACGAAGAATTGCTAGAACTTGTTGAAATGGAAGTTCGTGATCTATTATCTGAATATGATTTCCCTGGCGACGAAGTGCCTGTTATCAAAGGTTCTGCGTTAAAAGCGCTTGAAGGCGATCCGCAATGGGAAGAAAAAATTGTTGAATTGATGAATGCGGTTGACGAATATATCCCAACTCCGCAACGCGAAATTGACAAACCATTCATGATGCCAATCGAAGACGTATTCTCGATCACTGGTCGCGGTACAGTAGCAACTGGCCGTGTTGAACGCGGTACGTTAAAAGTTGGCGATGCTGTTGAAATCGTTGGTCTTTCTGATGAACCAAAATCTACAACGGTTACTGGCGTTGAAATGTTCCGCAAACTTCTTGACCAAGCAGAAGCTGGTGACAACATCGGTGCGCTTCTTCGCGGTGTGTCCCGTGATGAAGTTGAGCGCGGTCAAGTTCTTGCAAAACCAGGAACAATTACACCACATACAAAATTTAAAGCTCAAGTTTACGTCCTAACAAAAGAAGAAGGTGGACGCCATACTCCATTCTTCTCTAACTATCGTCCACAATTCTACTTCCGTACAACGGACGTAACAGGCATCATCACGCTTCCTGAAGGCGTTGAAATGGTTATGCCTGGCGACAACGTTGAAATGACAGTTGAATTAATCGCGCCAATCGCGATCGAAGAAGGTACAAAATTCTCGATCCGTGAAGGCGGACGTACTGTAGGTGCTGGCTCTGTATCTGAAATCATTGAATAATGGTGGCAGTGACAGCCCGGAAAGCAGGTTTGCGTTTGCAAACCTGCTTTTTTTTTTTTGTACAATTTTTTGACAAGTTGAAAATGAAAAATTGCCTATGTATAATTAAGAAGTGCGTAGAAAAACGAAGAAATAGCTTGCAATCTTGTTTACATATCTGTATAATATCAAATGTTGGTCTTTGACTGCGATGAAGTGGAAGGTTGCTGACACACCCGGTTGCTTTGCCATGGCGAGTGTGCAGGAAATTTCCATGGAGAATGTCTATTTTCAAAATAGGCGAAGAAGGAGGGAAAACAATGGCAAAAGAAAAAATTCGTATTCGTTTAAAAGCTTATGATCATCGAATTCTTGATCAATCTGCGGAAAAAATCGTAGAAACAGCGAAACGTTCCGGCGCAAAAGTATCTGGTCCGATTCCATTGCCGACGGAAAGAACTGTTTATACGATTTTACGCGCTGTTCACAAGTATAAAGACTCTCGTGAACAATTCGAAATGCGTACACATAAACGCTTGATCGATATCGTGAATCCTACTCCGCAAACGGTGGATTCGTTAATGCGTCTTGACTTGCCGTCTGGTGTCGATATTGAAATTAAACTTTAATTTAGCAGGAGGTGTGACGAATGACCAAAGGAATCTTAGGGAGAAAAATTGGTATGACGCAAGTATTCGCGGAAAACGGCGATTTAATTCCTGTAACCGTCATTGAAGCAACTCCTAACGTTGTATTGCAAAAGAAAACAATTGAAAAAGACGGTTACGAAGCGATTCAATTAGGCTTTGAAGATTTAAGCGAAAAACGCGCCAATAAACCGCAAATCGGCCATGCCGCTAAAGCGAATACGGCACCTAAGCGCTTCATCCGCGAAATTCGCGGCGCAAATATTGATGAGTATGAAGTTGGTCAGGAAGTCAAAGTAGATATTTTTTCTGAAGGCGATATTGTCGATGTAACTGGAATTTCAAAAGGAAAAGGGTTCCAAGGCGCGATCAAACGTCACGGTCAATCGCGCGGGCCAATGGCGCACGGTTCTCGTTATCATCGCCGTCCTGGTTCGATGGGTGCGATTGCTCCTAACCGTGTATTTAAATCAAAAGAATTGCCAGGTCGCATGGGTGGCCAACGTGTCACAATTCAAAACTTAAAAATTGTGAAAGTGGACCCTGAACGCAACCTGCTTCTTATTAAAGGAAACGTGCCAGGTCCAAGAAAAGGTTTAGTGATCGTTAAAAGCGCAGTAAAAGCAAAAGCAAAATAACATTTTGCTAGGAAAGGAGGAACTATCCAATGCCAAAAGTAGCATTGTATAACCAGAACGGAGAAACTATCGGAGAAATCGAGCTGAACGATTCCGTTTTTGGTATTGAGCCAAACAAACACGTGTTATTCGAAGCGGTTATTATGCAACGCGCTTCGTTGCGTCAAGGAACGCATAAAACAAAAAATCGCGCTGAAGTAAGTGGCGGCGGCCGCAAACCATGGCGCCAAAAAGGTACAGGACGCGCTCGTCAAGGTTCAATCCGCGCTCCACAATGGCGTGGCGGTGGTACGGTATTCGGCCCGGTTCCGCGCAGCTACAGCTATAAATTGCCGAAAAAGGTTCGCCGTTTAGCGATTAAGTCAGCGTTATCTTCTAAAGTTCTTGAAAACAACATTGTTGTTTTAGACAATTTAACATTAGAAGCGCCAAAAACGAAAGAAATGGTGAAAATCTTAAATAATCTTTCTGTTGATCGCAAAGCGTTGATTGTAACCGATGTTGCGAACGAAAATGTCGCATTATCTGCACGCAATATTCCTGGCGTTACCGTGGTTACGGCGAACGGCATTAACGTTCTTGATCTGTTGAACCATGATAAGCTTGTAATCACGAAAGCGGCCGTGGAGAAAGTAGAGGAGGTGCTTGCATAATGAAAGATCCTCGCGACATTATTAAGCGCCCCATTATCACGGAAAACACGATGAATTTAATTTCGCAAAAAAAATATACATTTGAAGTCGACGTTAATGCGAATAAAACAGAAGTGAAAGACGCAGTAGAGAAAATTTTTGGCGTGAAAGTAGCAAAAGTCAACATTATGAACTATAAAGGAAAATTCAAACGCGTTGGCCGTTACAGCGGTTATACAAACCGTCGCCGTAAAGCGATCGTAACGTTAACGCCAGACAGCAAAGAGATCGAACTGTTTGAAGTATAAGTTTAAAAGTGAAGGAGGGAAACCAACATGGCAATCAAAAAATACAAACCGACCTCCAACGGTCGTCGTGGTATGACAGTTCTTGACTTCTCCGAAATTACAACAGATAAGCCGGAAAAATCGTTGCTTGCACCGTTAAAGAAAAAAGCTGGCCGCAATAACCAAGGAAAAATTACAGTACGCCATCAAGGCGGCGGTCATAAACGCCTATATCGCATCATCGACTTTAAACGCGATAAAGATGGAATTCCAGGTCGCGTTGCTACAATCGAGTATGATCCTAACCGTTCCGCAAACATTGCGTTAATTCACTATGCAGATGGTGAAAAACGTTATATTATTGCGCCGAAAAACCTTAAAGTAGGCATGGAAATCATGTCTGGCCCAGACGCAGACATTAAAGTTGGCAACGCATTGCCGCTTGAAAATATCCCAGTTGGTACGCTTGTGCATAATATCGAGCTGAAACCAGGAAAAGGCGGACAATTAGTTCGCGCTGCTGGTACATCTGCGCAAGTGCTTGGGAAAGAAGGAAAATATGTCATCGTTCGCCTTGCATCTGGCGAAGTGCGCATGATTTTAGGTGCTTGCCGGGCAACAGTTGGGGAAGTTGGCAATGAGCAGCACGAACTTGTGAATATCGGTAAAGCAGGTCGCGCTCGTTGGTTAGGCATTCGTCCAACCGTTCGCGGTTCTGTTATGAACCCTGTTGATCACCCGCACGGTGGTGGTGAAGGTAAAGCGCCAATCGGACGCAAGTCACCAATGACTCCTTGGGGTAAACCGACGCTTGGCTTTAAAACACGCAAAAAGAATAACAAATCGGATAAATTCATTATACGTCGTCGTAAAAAATAACGGGGTTGAACTACGGTTCTTAAGAACCGTAGAACAATCACGAAGGGAGGTTCATTTATGGGTCGCAGCTTAAAAAAAGGTCCGTTCTGTGACGAACATTTAATGAAAAAAATCGAAAAATTAAATGAAACAGGTCAAAAACAAGTGATTAAAACATGGTCTCGTCGTTCGACGATTTTCCCGCAATTTGTTGGTCACACGATCGCTGTATACGATGGACGCAAACACGTGCCGGTTTATATTACGGAAGATATGGTGGGACATAAACTTGGTGAGTTCGCACCAACGCGTACGTTCAGAGGTCATGCTGGCGACGATAAGAAAACGAAACGTTAATGAGAGGAGGTTCAACACATGGAAGCTAAAGCTGTCGCAAGAACAGTCCGTATTGCTCCTCGTAAAGCACGTTTAGTGATTGACTTAATTCGAGGAAAAGAAGTTGGTGAGGCGTTTGCTATTCTCCGCCATACGCCAAAAGCGGCTTCCCCAATTATTGAAAAAGTGCTGAAGTCCGCGGTGGCAAACGCTGAACATAATTATGATATGGATGTGAACAATTTAGTTATTACGAAAGCGTATGTGGATGAAGGTCCAACGTTGAAACGTTTCCGCCCGCGCGCAATGGGACGTGCAAGTGCGATTAATAAACGCACAAGCCATATCACCATCGTTGTTTCAGAAAAGAAGGAGGGATAATCAGTGGGTCAAAAGGTAAATCCGATCGGTCTCCGCATCGGCATTATTCGTGACTGGGACTCTAGATGGTACGCTGAAAAAGATTATGCGGACCTTTTACATGAGGATCTCAAAATCCGTGAGTATATTAATAAACGGTTGCAAGACGCCGCAGTATCTCGCATTGAAATTGAACGTGCAGCAAACCGCGTCAACATTACGATCCATACAGCAAAACCAGGCATGGTGATCGGAAAAGGCGGTTCAGAAGTAGAAGCGCTTCGCAAAGCGTTGACACAATTAACTGGCAAACGTGTTCACATTAACATCGTTGAAATCAAAAAACCAGATTTAGATGCGAAACTTGTTGCGGAAAACATTGCGCGCCAATTAGAAAACCGCGTTTCCTTCCGCCGTGCGCAAAAACAAGCGATTCAACGGGCAATGCGCGCAGGGGCAAAAGGAATTAAAACAATGGTATCCGGTCGTCTCGGCGGTGCTGATATCGCGCGCTCTGAACATTACAGCGAAGGAACTGTTCCACTCCATACGCTCCGTGCAGACATCGATTATGCAACGGCAGAAGCGGATACAACCTATGGAAAAATCGGCGTGAAAGTATGGATTTATCGTGGAGAGGTCCTTCCGAAAAAAAAGAAAACTGAGGAAGGAGGAAAATAATCATGTTAATGCCAAAACGCGTAAAATATCGTCGTGAACATCGCGGGCGCATGAAAGGTCGCGCAAAAGGCGGTACGGAAGTACATTTCGGTGAGTACGGATTGCAAGCGTTAGAATCCGCTTGGATTACCAACCGCCAAATCGAGGCTGCCCGTCGTGCGATGACTCGTTATATGAAACGTGGCGGTAAAGTTTGGATTAAAATTTTCCCTTCGAAACCATACACTGCAAAACCATTGGAAGTGCGGATGGGTTCCGGTAAAGGTGCTCCTGAAGGTTGGGTAGCGGTTGTTAAACCAGGCAAAGTGATGTTTGAAGTTGGCGGTGTTTCAGAGGAAGTAGCGCGTGAAGCATTGCGTCTTGCTTCTCACAAACTTCCGATCAAATGTAAGTTTGTAAAACGCGAAGAAAGTGGTGGTGAAGCAAATGAAAGCTAAAGAAATTCGTGAACTTACCACTGCCGAAATCGAACAAAAAATTAAAGCGTTGAAAGAAGAATTATTCAACCTTCGCTTCCAACTCGCAACAGGGCAATTGGAAAACACAGCACGCATCCGTCAAGTGCGTAAAGATATCGCGCGCATGAAAACGATCATCCGCGAAAGAGAAATTGCTGCGAACGCAAAAAAATAACCGTTTGAGAGGAGGTTTGCGACATGAGTGAGCGCAATCAACGCAAAGTGTATGTAGGCCGCGTTGTATCCGATAAAATGGATAAAACCATTACCGTTCTTGTTGAAACATACAAAAAACATCCGCTTTACGGCAAACGCGTGAAATATTCAAAAAAATATAAAGCGCATGACGAAAATAACATTGCGAAAGTCGGCGATATCGTTAAAATTATGGAAACTCGTCCGCTTTCGGCAACGAAACGTTTCCGTTTAGTCGAAATCGTTGAAAAAGCAGTTATCGTTTAATCTATATACGTTCGGACCGTGATATAATTCCGAAAGGAGGTTTCGTCAATGATTCAACAAGAATCTCGTTTAAAAGTGGCTGACAATTCAGGAGCACGCGAAGTGCTTGTCATTAAAGTGTTAGGTGGTTCTGGACGCCGCTACGCAAACATTGGCGACGTGGTTGTTGCGACAGTTAAGGAAGCGACACCAGGTGGCGTTGTTAAAAAAGGTCAAGTGGTGAAAGCAGTCGTTGTCCGTACAAAACGTGGCGTTCGCCGTTCTGATGGTTCTTATATCCGTTTTGACGAAAATGCTTGCGTCATTATTCGTGATGATAAAAGCCCGCGCGGCACACGTATTTTTGGACCGGTTGCACGCGAATTGCGCGACAAAGATTTTATGAAAATCATTTCTTTAGCTCCAGAAGTAATTTAACGGAAGGGAAAAGCCTTTCAAGGAGGTGCGAACTGCGATGCATGTTAAAAAAGGTGATAAAGTCCAAGTAATCTCCGGTAAAGACAAAGGAAAACAAGGCGTAATCCTTGCTGCGTTTCCTAAGAAAAACCGTGTAATTGTCGAAGGTGTCAATATCGTTAAAAAACACGCGAAACCATCTCAAGCAAACCCGCAAGGCGGCATTATCACAAAAGAAGCACCAATTCACGTATCAAAAGTAATGCCTTTAGATCCAAAAACGGGGCTTCCGACTCGCATTGGTTACAAGATTGTAGATGGTAAAAAAGTGCGTTACGCAAAAAGATCTGGTGAGATTTTAGATTAATCATCGTGATGTCAGAAAGGAGGTACTCTTATGAACCGCCTGAAAGAGAAGTACTTAAAAGAAGTGACACCTGCTTTAATGAGCAAGTTTAACTATAAATCTGTAATGCAAGTGCCAAAAATCGAAAAAATCGTCATCAACATGGGTGTTGGTGATGCGGTGCAAAATCCAAAAGCGCTTGACAGCGCAGTGGAAGAATTAACATTGATCGCTGGTCAAAAACCGGTTGTGACTCGTGCGAAAAAATCAATTGCTGGTTTCCGCCTTCGTGCTGGAATGCCAATCGGTGCGAAAGTAACGTTGCGCGGTGAGCGCATGTATGAGTTTTTAGATAAATTGATTTCTGTATCGCTTCCACGCGTTCGCGATTTCCGCGGCGTATCGAAAAAATCGTTTGATGGTCGCGGCAACTATACATTAGGCATTAAAGAACAATTAATTTTCCCTGAAATTGATTACGATAAAGTCAACAAAGTCCGCGGAATGGATATCGTGATTGTTACTACGGCGGAAACGGACGAAGAAGCCCGTGAACTATTGGCATTGCTCGGCATGCCATTCCAAAAATAATGAATCCCATCTGTAAAACAAGGGAGGCGAAATCGTGGCTAAAAAATCGATGATCGCGAAACAAAAACGTACGCCAAAGTTTAAAGTAAGAGCGTACACCCGTTGCGAACGCTGCGGTCGTCCGCATTCGGTTTATCGCAAATTTAAACTTTGCCGTATTTGTTTCCGTGAATTAGCATATAAAGGTCAACTTCCAGGCATTAAAAAAGCAAGCTGGTAATCAACCCATGAGTTGGGAAGGAGGTAAAACATATGGTGATGACAGATCCAATTGCAGATATGCTAACTCGCATCCGCAATGCGAACATGGTGCGTCATGAGAAGCTAGAAGTGCCTGCTTCGAAAATTAAACGGGAAATTGCGGAAATTTTAAAACGCGAAGGTTTCATTCGTGATGTTGAATACATCGAAGATAATAAACAAGGCATTCTCCGTATTTTCTTAAAATACGGCCCAAACAATGAACGTGTAATCACTGGCTTAAAACGCATCAGCAAACCAGGCTTGCGCGTTTATGTCAAAGCACACGAAGTTCCTCGTGTATTGAACGGTTTAGGCATTGCGATCCTTTCTACGTCTCAAGGCATTTTAACCGATAAAGAAGCGCGTCAAAAAGGAACTGGCGGCGAAGTATTAGCTTATGTTTGGTAATTCATTTTGTTAAGAATGGAGGTGTTCGTGCATGTCACGTGTTGGTAAAAAGCCAATCGAAATTCCGTCCGGCGTAACGGTAACAGTGAACGGCAATACCGTTACAGTGAAAGGACCGAAAGGCGAATTAACTCGTACTTTTCATCCAGATATGACAATCAAAGTGGAAGATAACGTTATAACAGTTACTCGTCCAAGCGATGAAAAACATCATCGGGCGCTTCATGGCACGACTCGCAGCTTGCTTGCTAACATGGTAGAAGGCGTATCGAAAGGATACGAAAAAGCGCTTGAATTAGTCGGTGTCGGTTACCGTGCAGCGAAACAAGGGAAAAAGCTTGTGCTGAACGTCGGTTTTTCTCATCCAGTAGAAATTGAACCAGAAGAAGGATTAGACATTGAAGTTCCTTCGCAAACAAAAATCATTGTTAAAGGTGCGGATAAACAACGCGTTGGCGAACTTGCAGCGAATATTCGTGCCGTACGTCCACCTGAACCATATAAAGGCAAAGGAATTCGCTACGAAGGTGAAGTTGTGCGTCTTAAAGAAGGTAAAACTGGTAAATAATGCAGCTTAGCGAGATGAAAGGAGTGACATGAATGATCACAAAAGTTGATAGAAACGCAGTTCGTAAAAGAAGACATGCGCGCGTTCGCAAAAAAATATTCGGAACTGCTGAACGTCCACGCTTAAATGTGTTCCGTTCCAACAAGCACATTTATGCGCAAATTATTGATGATATGAAAGCAGTAACGCTTGTCAGCGCTTCTACATTAGATAAAGAATTTGACTTAGCATCGACTGGAAATATCGAAGCAGCGAAAAAAGTCGGTGAACTAGTGGCAAAACGAGCTTTAGAAAAAGGCATTAAAAAAGTCGTGTTCGACCGCGGCGGCTATTTATATCATGGTCGTGTAAAGGCGCTTGCCGATGCTGCTCGTGAAGCTGGTTTAGAATTCTAATTATAAAGGAGGGACAACGATGCGTCGTATCGATCCTAATAAACTTGAGCTTGAAGAGCGCGTGGTATCTGTTAACCGTGTTGCGAAAGTAGTAAAAGGTGGACGTCGTTTACGCTTCTCTGCATTAGTCGTTGTCGGCGATAAAAATGGTCATGTCGGCTTTGGAACAGGAAAAGCACAAGAAGTTCCGGATGCAATTCGCAAAGCGATTGAAGATGCGAAGAAAAATTTAATTGAAGTGCCGATTGTCGGCACAACGATTCCTCACGAAGTGATCGGCCATTTTGGCGCAGGAAAAATCATTTTAAAACCTGCATCCGAAGGTACAGGGGTTATTGCTGGTGGTCCGGCGCGTGCTGTATTGGAATTGGCAGGCATCAGCGACATCCTTTCCAAATCAATTGGTTCAAACACGCCAATTAACATGGTGAGAGCTACGGTTGACGGGCTGAAACAATTAAAACGTGCAGAAGATGTAGCGAGATTGCGCGGTAAAACAGTTGAGGAACTGTTAGGATAAGGGGGGAAATACAATGGCAAAAAAATTGGCGATTACCCTCACTCGCAGCGTCATTGGCCGTCCGCAAGACCAACGGATTACGGTGAAAACGCTAGGTTTGCGCAAGTTGCACCAAACCGTTGTTCATCATGATAATCCTGCTATCCGCGGCATGATTAACAAAGTCGCTCATCTTGTGAAAGTGCAAGAAATCGAAGAATAATCATATAAGGAGGTGCTTCGTGATGAAACTTCATGAACTACAGCCAGCGCCAGGTTCCCGCAAAGAACGCACTCGCGTTGGTCGCGGTATCGGTTCTGGCAAAGGCAAAACGTCTGGCAGAGGTCAAAAAGGTCAAAATGCTCGTTCTGGTGGAGGTGTACGCCTCGGTTTTGAAGGTGGCCAAACGCCTTTGTTCCGTCGCCTTCCAAAACGCGGATTTACCAACATCAATCGTAAGGAGTATGCGATTGTTAACCTTGAAAAGTTAAACCGTTTTGAGGACGGAACGGAAGTAACACCTGAACTGCTGCTTGAAACAGGAGTTATCAGCAAACTAAAATCGGGTGTGAAAATTTTAGGTAAAGGCCAAATTGAGAAAAAGCTGACGGTAAAAGCCCATAAATTCTCTTCTTCGGCGAAAGAGGCAATTGAAGCTGCTGGCGGTAAAACTGAGGTGATTTAATGTTTCGGACAATCTCCAACTTTATGCGCGTCGGTGATATAAGAAAAAAAATTATCTTTACTCTTCTTATGCTTATTGTGTTTCGTATTGGAACATTTATCCCTGTGCCGAATGTAAACGCCGATGTGTTAAAAGTGCAAGATCAAATGAACGCTTTCGGCGTTCTGAACATATTTGGCGGCGGGGCGCTGCAAAACTTCTCGATTTTTGCGATGGGCGTCATGCCTTATATTACAGCATCCATCATCGTGCAGCTTTTGCAGATGGATGTTGTCCCTAAATTTACGGAATGGTCGAAGCAAGGCGAGGTTGGACGACGTAAATTAGCTCAGTTTACCCGCTATTTTACGGTCGTTTTAGGTTTTATACAGGCGCTCGGAATGTCATATGGCTTTAACAACCTAGCTTCAGGAATGCTCATAAAAAATCCAAGCATACCGACCTATTTATTAATTGCGACGGTGTTAACAGCCGGAACCGCATTTTTAATGTGGCTAGGTGAACTGATTACCGCCAAGGGTGTCGGAAACGGCATTTCGATCATTATTTTTGCCGGGATCGTTTCTGGTATCCCTACTGTGTTAAACCAAATTTACGCGCAGCAGTTTGAAAACGCCGGCGATGATTTGTTTTTGCGAATTGCTATGCTTCTGCTTCTTGCGGCAGCGGTGGTTGTCGTTATCGTTGGCGTGATTTACATTCAGCAAGCGTTCCGGAAAATTCCGATTCAATACGCAAAACGGCTTGAAGGACGCAGCCCGGTTGGCGGGCATTCCACTCACTTGCCGCTGAAAGTAAATCCGGCGGGAGTGATTCCGGTTATTTTTGCTGTGTCGTTTATTATTGCTCCACCGACAATTGCATCGTTTTTTGGTTCGAATGATGTAACATTGTGGATTCGGAATACGTTTGATTATACACAGCCAGTTGGCATGGTTATTTATGTCGTGCTCATTATTGCGTTTACGTATTTCTACGCTTTTGTTCAAGTCAATCCGGAACAAATGGCGGACAATTTGAAAAAACAAGGTGGCTACATCCCAGGAATACGTCCAGGAAAAAATACGCAAGAATATGTGACAAAAATTCTTTACCGGCTTACGTTTGTCGGTTCGTTATTTTTGGCAGCTGTTGCGATTCTTCCCGTGTTCTTTGTGAAATTCGCTAATTTGCCATCTTCTGCTCGAATCGGTGGAACAAGTTTGCTCATTGTTGTCGGTGTTGCGCTTGAGACAATGAAACAGCTTGAAAGTCAGCTTGTGAAACGTCATTACAAAGGATTTATTAAATAAAGGGGTTAGGTGCTATTGTCCCTTACCTCTGTAGAGCTGAGGGGGAGCGAGGATGAACTTAGTATTGATGGGATTGCCTGGCGCGGGAAAAGGCACTCAAGCGGAGAAAATCGTTGAAACATATGGGATTCCACATATTTCGACTGGTGATATGTTCCGCGCCGCTATTAAAGAAGGGACGCCGTTAGGTTTGCAAGCAAAAGAATATATGGATCGCGGCGATCTTGTTCCGGATGAAGTGACGATCGGTATCGTCCGCGAACGTTTAAGTAAAGATGACTGCCAGAAAGGATTTTTGCTCGACGGGTTTCCGCGGACGGTTGCCCAAGCGGAAGCGCTGGAAAACATTCTTGCTGAATTAACCCGTTCGATCGACTATGTCATTCATATTCAAGTCGACAAAGACATTTTAATGGAACGCCTGACGGGAAGACGAATTTGCAAAAACTGCGGCGCGACGTATCATCTCGTGTTTAATCCGCCAGCAAACCCTGGTGTTTGCGACAAATGCGGCGGTGAGCTGTACCAGCGTGCGGATGACAATGAGGAAACGGTGGCCAATCGCTTGGAAGTGAACGTAAAACAAATGCAGCCATTGCTTGAGTTTTACGAAAAGAAAGGGTATTTGCGCCACATTGACGGACAGCAGGACATTGAAAAGGTATTTGCGGACATTCGCGAACTTCTTGGAGGCTTACAATAATGATTATTTGCAAAACTCCGCGTGAAATTGAAATCATGCGCGAGGCAGGAAAAATCGTTGCTTTAACTCGCCAAGAGTTAGAAAAACATATTCGTCCGGGAATTACGACAAAAGAATTGGATCAGATCGCCGAAGCCGTCATCCGGAAACATGGCGCCATTCCTTCGTTTAAAGGATATAACGGATTCCCAGGAAGCATCTGCACTTCGGTGAACGAAGAGCTTGTCCACGGGATTCCCGGCGACCGGGTGTTAAAGGAAGGCGATATTATTAGCATTGATGTCGGCGTCCAATATAACGGCTATCACGCCGACTCCGCATGGACGTATCCTGTTGGGGAGATTGCGGAAGAAACGAAAAAACTGCTTGAAGTAACGGAAAAATCTTTATATATAGGATTAGAAGAAGCAAAACCAGGTGCCCGTTTGACCAATATTTCTCATGCGATACAAACATATGTGGAATCCCATCATTTTTCGATTGTTCGTGAGTATGTCGGACACGGAATTGGTCAAAACTTACATGAAGACCCGCAAGTACCGCATTATGGCCCGCCAAATAAAGGGCCGCGTTTGAAACCGGGAATGACGCTGTGCGTTGAACCGATGGTCAATGCGGGAAGCCGTTATGTGAAAACACTTGCTGATAACTGGACAGTTGTTACAGTAGACGGGAAAATGTGCGCACATTTTGAGCATACGATCGCTATTACAGAAAACGGCTATGAAATTTTAACCACCCTCTAATATAATCGTGATGAATACTGGTCGTGTAACCATTGGAAAATGTCACATGCGCTGTATTGTTGTCCATGTTACTCATTCGAAGGAGGGAGAGCCGCTCGATGGCTAAAGACGATGTAATTGAAGTGGAAGGCACCGTTGTCGAAACATTGCCAAACGCTATGTTCCGTGTCGAATTAGAAAACGGCCATACGGTATTGGCACATGTTTCTGGTAAAATTCGCATGCATTTCATTCGGATTTTACCTGGAGACAAAGTTACGGTAGAATTATCTCCGTACGATTTAACTCGCGGTCGAATCACGTATCGCTATAAATAAACGAATACTCCGCATTCACAAGGAGGTAAAAGGCATGAAAGTAAGACCATCTGTAAAACCAATATGCGAAAAATGTAAAGTTATTCGCAGACGCGGCAAAGTTATGGTAATTTGCGAAAATCCAAAACATAAACAAAGACAAGGGTAATCTTCAAGGAGGTGTATAGTAATATGGCACGTATTGCAGGTGTGGATATTCCTCGTGACAAACGTGTAGTCATTTCGCTAACATATATCTATGGAATTGGAAAATCTACTGCAAAGAAAATCTTAGCGGAGGCTGGCGTTTCCGAAGATACTCGCGTTCGTGATTTGACGGAAGAAGAGCTTGGAAGAATTCGCGAGATCGTCAGCCGCTTGAAAGTGGAAGGAGATCTTCGCCGCGAAGTATCACTGAATATTAAACGCTTAATCGAAATAGGATGCTACCGTGGTCTTCGCCATCGTCGCGGCTTGCCAGTTCGCGGTCAAAATACGAAAAACAATGCTCGTACACGCAAAGGCCCACGCCGTACAGTAGCGAACAAGAAAAAATAATTAAGCAAAGGAGGTAATTCCACGAATGGCACGTAAAACAAATACACGCAAACGCCGTGTAAGAAAAAATATTGAGACTGGTATCGCGCATATCCGTTCCACATTCAACAATACGATCGTAACGATTACCGACGTTCATGGTAACACGATTGCTTGGTCCAGCGCTGGAGCATTAGGTTTTAAAGGCTCTCGTAAATCGACGCCATTTGCAGCACAAATGGCAGCAGAAGCGGCCGCAAAAGCGTCTATGGAACATGGAATGAAAACGGTAGAGGTGAACGTGAAAGGCCCTGGTGCTGGTCGTGAGGCAGCGATTCGCGCGTTGCAAGCAGCTGGGTTGGAAATAACAGCAATTAAAGACGTAACTCCTATCCCGCATAATGGATGCCGTCCGCCAAAACGTCGTCGTGTGTAATACCCTGTATTAGAATTTGTGTCCTTGTCAATAATGGAATATGATATAAGTTACAGGGAAACATGGTGTAGCCATTCGCACATTTGGGAACTTATTCATGGGGGAATTTCGATTAGGCGTGTATCGTTTGGTCGGGGTTTCGACGTTTTGAAGGAGGGTATAATAACTAATGATTGAAATTGAAAAACCGAGAATTGAAACGGTTGAAATCAGCGAAGATGCCAAATATGGCAAATTCGTCGTCGAACCGCTTGAGCGTGGATATGGAACAACTTTGGGTAACTCCTTGCGTCGTATCCTATTATCTTCACTCCCTGGCGCTGCTGTGACATCGGTGCAAATAGATGGCGTGCTGCATGAGTTCTCAACAATTGATGGCGTCGTGGAAGATGTGACAGCGATCATTTTAAATATAAAAAAATTAGCATTGAAAATTTATTCGGACGAAGAAAAAACGCTGGAAATTGATGCACAGGGCGAAGGGGTTGTCACAGCTGCCGATATTACTCACGACAGCGATGTGGAAATTTTAAACCCAGACCTTCATATTGCTACGTTAGCAGAAGGCGGCCGCTTACGCATGAGAATGACGGCAAAACGAGGGCGTGGGTATGTTCCAGCTGAGGCCAACAAACGAGAAGATCAGCCAATAGGCGTTATCCCTATCGATTCGATTTACACACCTGTTTCACGCGTTGCCTATCAAGTGGAAAATACGCGTGTCGGTCAAGTGACGGACTATGATAAGTTAACGATAGATGTGTGGACAGATGGGAGCATTGGACCGAAAGAAGCGATTGCTCTCGGCGCAAAAATTTTAACGGAACACTTGAATATTTTCGTCAGCCTGACAGATGAAGCGCAAAATGCAGAAATCATGGTAGAAAAAGAGGAAGATCAAAAAGAAAAAGTGCTGGAAATGACGATCGAAGAACTTGATCTTTCTGTCCGTTCCTACAACTGTTTGAAACGCGCTGGCATTAACACCGTTCAGGAGCTTACGCAAAAAACGGAAGAAGATATGATGAAAGTGCGTAACCTCGGTCGCAAATCTCTCGAAGAAGTGAAAGCAAAACTTGCGGAACTCGGTCTCAGTTTGCGCAAAGATGACTAGTTAACGTTTGTTTAACTAGTATTTTCATGTTACTAGGACACATGAACGTTGCTGACTTTTATAGAAATAGAATATGCAGTAAAAATGTTAAAAAGGAGGGACACTTTCATGTCATATAGAAAATTAGGACGTACAAGCGCTCAGCGCAAGGCATTGCTTCGTGATTTAGCAACTGATTTAATCATTAATGAGCGTATTGAAACAACAGAGGCTCGTGCGAAAGAATTGCGTTCTGTTGTCGAAAAAATGATTACGCTTGGCAAACGCGGTGATTTGCATGCACGCCGCCAAGCTGCTGCATTTATCCGCAAAGAAGTAGCCAATAACGAAACAGGTCAAGACGCGCTGCAAAAGCTATTTAGCGATATTGCACCGCGTTATCAAGACCGCCAAGGCGGCTACACTCGCATTATGAAACTTGGCCCTCGTCGCGGCGATGGGGCACCAATGGTGATTATCGAATTAGTGTAAAACGATTCGGTTGACTAACAAGGGCGAGACAGTTTGTTTTGAACTGGATCTATGCCCTTTTTTTATTTTCCCTTTTTGTAGTAGAGTAGAGATGAGAATGTTTTAGAGGCAAGGGGAAGAAAAGGATGGAAGATACCATTTTATCAGTAGAAAAACTATATTTCCGTTATCCCAATCAATCGGATTATGCGGTGCAAAACGTTACTTTTCAAGTGAAGCGCGGGGAATGGCTGGCGATTGTCGGGCACAATGGGTCGGGAAAATCAACGATTGCGAAGTTATTGATCGGATTGCTAAAGCCGGAAAGCGGTGTGATTAAACTGTTTCACCATGTGCTCGATGAACAGACGGTCTGGGAAATCCGCCGCCGCATTGGCATGGTGTTTCAAAATCCCGATAACCAGTTTGTCGGAACGACGGTGGAAGATGACGTCGCTTTTGCTCTCGAAAACAATGGAATTCCCCGCGATGAAATGGTAAAAAGAGTGCATGAAGCGATTCGCCAAGTGCAGATGGAAGAGTTTTTGCATCATGAACCGCATCACCTTTCCGGCGGCCAAAAGCAGCGCGTCGCGATCGCGGGCATCCTCGCATTGCGGCCTGATCTCATCATTTTAGATGAGGCAACCTCGATGCTTGATCCGAAAGGAAGGCAGGAAGTATTAGATACGGTTCGCAATTTAAACAAAAAACAACGCATCACCGTGCTATCCATCACCCATGATTTAGAGGAAGTTGCCAAAGCCGACCGCGTTATTGTCATGAATAAAGGGGAGATGATGGCAGAAGGAACGCCGAAACAAATTTTTGCGCTTGGAACAAAACTAGAACGAATTGGTTTAGATTTGCCGTTTGCGGTAAAAGTAAGAGAACGGCTAAAGCAGCGCGGCATCCCGTTATCTTCAAGCTACTTCACGATAGAGGAGTTGGTGGAAGAATTATGGACATTATATTTGAAAAGGTAGAACATGTATATAATGCCAACTCACCGTTTGCCCGCCGAGCGTTATATGACGTGGACATCATGATTGAAAGCGGTTCTTACGTGGCGGTTATTGGGCATACTGGCTCAGGGAAATCAACGTTGCTCCAGCATTTAAACGGGCTGCTCCAGCCGACAAGCGGAATCGTGAAAGTAGGAAATCAAACGATCACAAACAAAAAGCGGCAACGGGACTTAAAGCCGCTTCGCAAAAAAGTTGGCATTGTCTTTCAATTTCCGGAACACCAACTATTTGAGGAAACGGTGGAGAAAGATATATGTTTCGGGCCAATGAATTTCGGTATCCCCGAAGAAGAAGCAAAAAAGAAGGCAAGGGAGCTGATTAAGCTAGTCGGGCTTCCGGAAGACGTGTTAGCCAAGTCTCCGTTTGATTTAAGCGGCGGGCAAATGCGCCGTGTTGCCATTGCCGGAGTGCTTGCGATGGAACCTGATGTGATTGTGCTGGACGAGCCGACGGCTGGCTTAGATCCGCGCGGGCGCAAAGAAATTATGGAAATGTTTTACCGCCTTCATCAAGAAAAACGGCTGACGACGGTGTTAGTGACCCATAGCATGGAAGACGCTGCCGCGTATGCAGATTATATGATCGTCATGCATAAAGGGACCGTATGGAAAACGGGAACGCCGCAGCAAATTTTCCAAGATAGCGATGCTTTAGCGGAAATTGGTCTCCATGTACCGGAGACAGTGCGGCTGAAACAAGAATTGGAAAAAAAATTAGGGATTGCCGTGCCGTCTCCGTGTCTGACGATCGAAGAGACTGTAGACGCTATTCAAAAATTGTTTTCCAAGGTGAGCGCCCATGATGAATAGCATGATTATCGGCAAATATGTACCCGGCGATTCCGTCATTCACCGCATGGACCCGCGCGCGAAGCTGCTCGTCATCTTTTTATACGTATTTATCGTTTTTTTGGCAAATAATAGCATCACGTATGCCGTTTTATCGATATTTACATTTAGTCTGGTAGCGTTATCGCGCATCCCGTTTTCCTTTGTGCTAAAAGGCTTGAAACCGATCATATGGATTGTCGCGATTACTTTCTTATTGCATGTTTTCATGACGAAAGAAGGGGATGTGCTGTACCAGATCGGCTCATTTCCCATTTACGAAAGCGGCGTCAAACAAGGGATTTTTATTTCCCTGCGCTTTCTTCTGCTTATTATGATTACGACATTGTTAACATTGACAACGACGCCGATCGAAGTAACAGATGGTGTGGAAAGTTTGCTTGGACCGCTGAAAAAAGTTCACGTTCCCGTTCATGAGCTGGCGTTAATGATGTCTATTTCCCTTCGTTTTATTCCGACGTTAATGGAAGAGACGGAAAAAATTATAAAGGCGCAAACCGCTCGCGGCGTGGACTTTACAGGCGGGCCGTTTTCCGAGAGGATCAAGGCGATCGTCTCCTTGCTCGTTCCGTTGTTTATCAGTTCGTTTAAACGTGCCGAAGAATTGGCGATAGCGATGGAAGCACGCGGCTACCGCGGCGGCGAAGGACGAACGAAATTTCGCCAGCTTGTATGGAAATGGACGGATACCGCGTTTTTAGTAGCGGTATTAGTTTTAGCGGTTGTTTTATTTATACTGCGTTCATAACAGGGAGGGGGAAAATGAGCAAACGGATAAAATGCACGCTTTCTTATGACGGCACACATTTTTTCGGTTACCAAATCCAGCCAGGCAAGCGAACGGTGCAAGGCGAGCTGGAACAAGCGCTGGAACAAATCCATAAAGGGAAGGCAATTCGCGTCACCGCTTCGGGAAGGACGGATGCGGGCGTTCATGCATACGGTCAGGTAATTCATTTTGATACGTTTTTATCACTTTCTCCGGAGCAATGGAAAAAAGCGTTAAACGCCTTGCTGCCTGACGATATCGTCATTAAAGATGCACAAGAAGCTGCCCCGTCATTTCATGCTCGTTTTAGCGCCACGGCGAAAGAATACCGCTATAAAGTGCGAATTGCCCAAGAACGTGACGTATTTTTGCGTCATTATTGCTATCATTACCCTTACCCGCTTGATATGGAAGCAATGGGGCGGGCATTGCGACTAATAGAGGGGACGCATGATTTTACGAGCTTTTGTTCGGCAAAGACGGATGTCGATGATCGTGTACGGACGATTTATAAAGCGGATATGACGGTGCGTGATGATTTGCTGGAATTTCGCTTTATTGGCAATGGGTTTTTATACAATATGGTGCGGATTATCGTCGGAACGATTTTGGAAGTCGGACAAGGAAAACGGAGCGTCGATAGCATTTCAAGCGCTTTGGCGGCAAAAGACCGCCGGTTTGCCGGGAAAACGGCTCCGCCTCAAGGATTGTATTTGTGGAAAGTATATTATGACAACTAATCCTGGTGTAACATTTTCTTGACATTGGTATATTAAAGAGATATTATATCATATGGTATGTATTTTTCCACGATTAGCCCCGGAAAATAATCGTGTTGAGATAAATGGATAAATATGTCATTTGTTTTATTTTTTATTTATAGGAGGGACATTTATGCGCACAACTTACATGGCAAAGCCGAATGAAGTAGAACGTAAATGGTATGTTGTCGACGCTGCAGGCAAAACGTTAGGACGCCTTGCAAGCGAAGTAGCAGCCATTTTGCGCGGCAAACATAAACCAACATTCACGCCACATGTGGATTGCGGCGATCATGTCATCATTATCAATGCGGAAAAAATCGAACTGACCGGAAAAAAACTGACAAAGAAATTATATTACCGTCATAGCTTGCATCCAGGCGGATTAAAAGTGAGAACAGCATTAGAAATGCGCACAAATTATCCGGAACAAATGCTGGAAAGAGCGGTACGCGGAATGCTTCCAAAAGGTCGCTTAGGCCGCCAAATGTTTAAAAAATTGCACGTTTACCGCGGAAGCGAACATCCACATCAAGCACAAAAGCCTGAAGTTTATGAACTTCGCGGATAATCGTTAAAAGGAGGGTATTATTTTGGCACAAGTACAATACTATGGCACAGGTCGTCGTAAAACCTCTGTCGCGCGTGTACGTCTAGTTCCTGGTGACGGACGCATTGTGATTAACGATCGCGACATTCGTGATTATATTCCGTCAGAAGCATTGATCGAGATTGTAAAACAACCGCTAGTGTTAACGGAAACGTTGGGAAATTATGATGTATTAGTGAACGTTAAAGGCGGCGGATTCTCCGGTCAAGCAGGCGCGATTCGCCACGGAATCGCTCGCGCGTTATTGCAAGTAGATCCAGATTATCGCCCAATATTAAAACGCGCAGGCTTATTAACGCGCGATGCTCGTGTGAAAGAACGCAAAAAATACGGTCTCAAAGGTGCTCGTCGCGCGCCACAATTCTCGAAACGTTAATGCTATTTTTCCACAAATCCCAGCCGATATCGGTTGGGATTTTTTTCTTTTTCTTTCACGCATGTTTAGGATGAATCGTTAAAAACTACATCCTAAGGAGCGTGAAAGAACATGAATGTCATTACTTCATTTAAAAAAAAGAAACAGGAAAAACAAATGTTATATGAACGAAAAATGTTGCGTGAGTTGTCTCTCGAAAGGCTGAAAACGCAGGCAATAGAGCATTTTAGTCCGCTTTATCGCATATACCGCGCATTCTCCTCCGTCATTGAAGAAGGATGCATTGATATCGCGATCGAAGCATATTTGCTTGGGGCCAACTACAGCCGGTTTGGTTATTACGGAGAACCAGCGGAATTTGTTAAGCGGCGATGCGCCCAAGAAGAGAAATATTTGATTGATGCATTATTTGATTTTCTTTGCTTTTGGGGAAACATCGGCGACGGATTGGCGGATGAGTCGCTTTATTTGGCGTGTGAACACTATATTGCTTATTGGTGGATGGAAGGATTTGAAAAAGGAAAAAAGCGCCGCCGTCTTAAACTTCATTGAAAAAGTTCTATTTTTGCCTCTTGTCCCATATAAGATAAAAGAAGGGGAAACGCAGGAGGAGAAGCAATGAAAACAAAATGGTTGGCCGCTCTCATGAGTTCCATAATTGTTATTGTTCTTTTCCAATATATCTTTGCGAATACGACTTCAACCAAATCATGGAATCTTCCGCTCTCAGGAAGGATTATCGTTTTAGACCCTGGCCATGGCGGACCGGACGGAGGAGCAGTCGGCGGTGACGTTGTTGAAGAAGAAGTGGCGCTGAAAGTAGCGGAGAAATTGCGTGACTATTTGCAGCAGCAAGGTGCGCTCGTGTTGATGACAAGGGAGATGGATAGCGACCTTGCTGATAAAGACACGCGTGGTTACAGACGGCGAAAAGTAGAGGATTTGCGAAAGCGCGTCGCGTTGATTAATGAATCGGAGGCGGATTTATTTATTAGCATCCATCTTAATGCCATTCCTTCTCCGCGTTGGCGTGGAGCGCAAACATTTTATTACGGTTCGCTGTTAGAAAATGAGCGTCTTGCGAAGTTTATTCAAGCGGAACTGCGGCGCAATTTGGAAAATACGGATCGTGTTGCAAAACGGATTGATACGGTTTATTTGCTGAAGTATGCGAAAAAGCCAGGTGCGCTTGTCGAAGTTGGTTTTCTGTCTCATCCGGAAGAAAGGGAGCTGCTGGCTTCCGATCGTTATCAAACAAAGCTGGCTGCAGCGGTATACAAAGGCGTCTTGCGGTATTTTTCCAATGAAAAAAATCCTCCCGAATAGAGGATTTCCTTTTTTTTACATAATAGATGTGCAATAGCTATATGTGGTATAGTAAAAATATCAAACGCAATACATAAGGATTGGTGATGATTGATGCTAACCGAAAGCGATGTTAAAGGATTGCTGGAAAATATTAAAGATCCGTTTTTAAACAAAACGTTCAAAGAAACGAACGCGATTCAAGAAATTAAAATCAAGGAAGACAAAAAGCACGTTAGCGTCAAAATCGCATTAGCAAAGACAGGGACAGCCGATCAGCTTCGCGTGCAAACAACGATTGTTCAGCTGTTGAAAGATGCCGGTGCCGCTTCAGTCGGCTTGCGATTTGCCCAGCTTCCTGAAGAAGTAGTCGCAAAATATCAAGGGGAGAAGGCAAAAACGACGTACATTGCGATTGCCAGCGGAAAAGGCGGCGTTGGAAAATCGACGATTTCCGTGAATCTTGCCATTTCTCTCGCCCGGCTTGGAAAAAAAGTAGGACTGGTTGATGCCGATATTTATGGATTTAGTGTTCCTGATATGATGGGCATTGTCGAACGGCCAACCGTGCGCGGGGACAAAATTATTCCGGTTGAGCGCTTTGGTGTTAAAGTCATTTCCATGGGCTTTTTCGTCGAAGATAATGCCCCTGTTATTTGGCGCGGTCCAATGTTGGGGAAAATGTTAAACAACTTTTTCAAAGAAGTCGAATGGGGTGACTTAGATTACTTATTATTAGATTTGCCTCCGGGAACAGGTGACGTTGCGCTGGATGTGCACACGATGCTGCCGTCGTGCAAAGAAATCATTGTCACTACCCCGCATCCGACAGCAGCGTTTGTCGCGGCTCGCGCAGGGGCGATGGCGCTTCGCACGGAGCATGAAATCATTGGCGTCATTGAGAATATGTCGTATTTTGAGAGCAAAAAAACAGGAGAAAGAGAATACGTTTTCGGGAAAGGCGGCGGCGAAAAGCTTGCTAAAGAATTGCAAACAGAGCTTTTAGGGCAGTTGCCGCTTCAGCAGCCGGATTGGAATGATAGCGATTTCGCTCCTTCGGTTTATGCGGAAGACCATCCGATTGGCAAAATATATATGGACATTGCGCGGAAAATTGTGGAGAAGTGCTAAGAAAGAAGGAGCACATCTCGCATGAGGTGGCTCCTTGATTGCTTTTTTGTTTCTCTTACTGATTGCTGTTTGTTTCATCTTGATCTTCATTTTGCTTTTTTGTCTCTTGTTGTATGTTTTCAGCCGATTTGACCAATATGTCTTGAATTTTTGCTTGAAACAAAGGACTGTTCAGCGTTTCTGTGATGACTTGTTGAAGGTGTTGGCGGAATTGTTTGCTTTTTAACACATCCGTCATTGCTTTTTCCATTTCTGGATTTTTTAAAATATCTATCATCATCCCTTGATATTCAGGGTCTTTCATTAATGCTTTGATCGTTTTTTCTTGCTCCGTTTTCAAACTTTTGGCAAAGCTTTCAGCAAACTTTGGATCTTGCATCGCTTTTTCCCAAAATTTTATGCCTTTTTCTGATGTCAGCACTTGTTGGAGTGTTTCTTTGACAACAGCTTGCTCGATGACTAATTGCTGTTTCACCTTTTCATCCGCCATAATTTCCTGAATCGCCTTTTTCCCCTCATCCGTTTTTAAAATATCGACGACCATTTTTTTCGTTTGGTCATAATCTGGGGGAGGCGGGCTAATATCTTGGGGGGCGCAAGAGCCAAGGATAAGGAAATAACTAAATAAGAGGAGCAATGTGCTTTTTTTCATATGTGAATAAGCTCCTTTCTGCAAAAATCCCTTACCCTTAATATGAATTTCCGTCAAAAAAATATGCATTCCCTGTATTCCAAGCTGGCTTTTTTTCAAAGCGGTTGGTAAAATTTTAAGCGAATCATTTTGAAAAAAACGATGGAGGATGGAGCTGTGAACAGCCGGAAATGGGTGCGTTTATTTTTAACAACATTGGCGATTGGCGGTATAACGACAGCAGTGATCGGCGTTATACTTAACTGGGGGGAATATGAGAAGCTGTTTTTGCGAATGGACGTATTGGAATTCGCGGCGGTGTTAATGTGGCACATCGGTGTCGGATTTATTTTTAGCATCATAAGTCAAATGGGGTTTTTCGCTTATTTAACTATTCATCGCTTTGGGCTTGGAGTATTCCGCTCTGCCTCTCTTTGGAATTCAGTGCAGATTGTGTTGATTTTGTTTGTGCTTTTCGATTTAGTGTATTTCCGCTATCAAGTGTTTGCAGCGAAAGGAGAGTCTGTTGTTGGCTACATACTAATCGCTTTATTTATTTTGGTTGCTGGGCTTGTTGTTGCTTATGTTAAAAGCGCCCAAACGAATAGAGGAGCGTTTATACCGGCGCTGTTTTTTATGGTTGTCGTAACGGTGATCGAATGGTTTCCGGCATTGCGCATTAACGATAAAGATTGGCTTTATTTAATGTTATTTCCATTATTAATTTGCAACGCTTATCAGCTTCTTATACTGCATAAACTAACTGGTGTTGCAAAGTCATAATCGGGAGGATGCACCTCCCGTTCTTTTTTTGCTGAAAAGATAAAGGCAGCACGTTTTCTTAGCAGCAATTTGGGATTCCCTCGTTGTCTGCGCGCTGAAAATCGGTTTGTCTTAGTTTATTTCTTGGCTGTTTGCCTCCCCGTTAGCGATCAGTTGCGAAACGCTGACATTGCGGTAACCGCTTTTTTTCATTGCTTCGATGATTTTGGGAAGTGCTTTTGCTGTTTGGTTGGCGGAATCTGACGCGTGGAGCAAAACGATATCTCCTGCTTCCATGTCGTTAACGACATTTTCAACGATCTTCTTAACTCCAGGGTTAAGCCAATCTTTTGAATCGACACTCCAATGAACGACGGTATAACCGAGTGAATCGGCAATTTTTAATACATTTTTGTTGAAGTTGCCGCTTGGAGGCCGCAGTAATGTGATTTCTTTTATTCCAAGTGTGTCAAATATTTTCTTGGCTTGCATAAGATCTTGACGTATTTTTGCGCTTTCCAGCTCTGTATAATTGACGAAGTTATACCCCATGCTGCCAATTTCATGGCCGTCTTCTTTAATTCGTTTAACGATATTCGGATGACGTTCAGCCCAAGAAGCGGATAAAAAAAATGTCGCGTTTTTTATGCCGTTTTGTTTTAATACATCAAGAATATGTAAAGCGTTTTGATCTCCCCAGCTGATGTCAAAAGTTAACGATATCTCTTCTTTGCTTTTTTTCACTTTATAAATTGCTTTTGGACCAGTGGAAAGAGAAAGTGCGGGGTTATCCATTCCTTGGGCATATAAAATAATTGCCGTAAAAAATGCCGATAAAACGACAATAAGCGTGTTTTTTAATGATCGTCCATTTAATGCATAGAAAAAATTCACGATGTTCCCTCCTTTGTCCGCGAGCTTTTCTGTGATCATCTTATGCTTGTCAAGCAGGATGTTATGAAACATATTTTGTGGTTTTGCTTTTCGGTGATGGCCAAAATGCTGAAGGAGTTCCGGAAACGTTGTAAAAAGAAAGGGGTAAAAGCAATTCCTTTTTTCGTGGTCCAATTACGGAACGGTGAGGGGATTTTTAGCATTCGGCAAAACGTTGATAAAAAGCATTGACAATAAAATCTAATTATGATAAAAATATATGCGTCGCTCATAACAGGAAAAATAATTGTTGACATCATGTTTATGATATGTTAGCATAAAAAAGTCGCAAAGAGGAGAAAATGTTCCTTGAAAACTGAACAAAACGAAGCGTCCACATAGAAAAGCGGAGGCG